>Ga0268261_10004125_pt1 | contig 10829 bp, 4 predicted proteins | sample TergutNc150P1_FD_190353 | JGI IMG/M metagenome (GOLD analysis project Ga0268261, IMG submission 190353) | Nasutitermes corniger P1 segment gut microbial community from laboratory colony in Florida, USA - Nc150 P1 (SPAdes) (version 2) | ecosystem: Host-associated > Arthropoda: Insects > Digestive...
AGCTGCTGTTTATGTGCTACCACTTGGTTCATGTAGTGCTTTGTTGTTTGTCTGCGTGTGTCTGCTCTGCGGACCAGTCCGCAGAGCAGACACACGCAGACAAACAACAAAGCACTACATGAACCAAGTGGTAGCACATAACAGCAGCTAAAGACACCCCTGATGATGGGCTGGTAAAAGCCCCAAACATGTAGGGATAACAAGGAAAAGTAAATAAAGAAATATCACAAAAGTCGCATCAGTTGGTAACTTTTATTGTAAAACAGACTGTGTTCTCTGTGATTTATAAACTGAAGTTTGACATGGACAGGAACACAGCACCTCTTGTGTCTAGGTTAAGAGTACAGATACAGATATAGAAACAGATACAACAGATACATTTCACTGATCCATAAAAGCACCCATAAAGGGCATTGTATATGAAACATGTCATTAATCATATGGTATGATAATAACAATCAACAGTCAGTCTTAATAATAAACATATAGTCAAAAAAACATTCAACAATACAAAATATTATTCTATACAATGAAGAATTTATTTATAATTTCTAAAATCAACATATTAAAGGACTGTTTTTACACATTTATTTATATTTACTCCACACACATTCCATATATCCATGACAGAGAGAAAACCAGTTGGATATAGAATGTGTAAAAAAAAACACATCATCAGGTTTCACCTCATTAAGTATTTAATTAATAATAAATTCCTCAATGAATAAAAAGATGTGTTAACTAAGCATTTTTTCAAAGTTGATATAAAACATTTTTTTATCCACTACTAATTCTGCAATATATTCAGGTAGCTCACTGAAGATCTTTATACTCATACAGTATACACCCTTCTGGTATAGTTTAAGATTATATGCAAATCTATGTAAATGCAGTTTATTTCTCATATTAATACCACAAACTCTTAAAAGTTAAATATATGAATTTACAGGTTATGTGACAAATATTTTATGAAGGATAGTGATGTATGGCAATGGTGATGTCAAAATCTCCAATTACAATAGTAATGGTGTGCAAGTAGTTCTGGAATCAGATTCATAGTTCTGATTATTTCCTTATGTAGCTAAAAGACTTTTACTTTATATTGAATTGCCCCAGAATATAATGGCATACTCCATTATTAAGTGAAAGAAAGCAAAATATATCATCTTGAACATAGTCACACTGCTAAAATTGTCCATGGATCTAACTGCAACATGTACTGTTCATATTTGGCAGTATTTTTTCAACACAATTCTTCCAGTTCATATAACTGTCTAATTCCAACTCCAGAAAATTCATGTTTGTTGCTTCTTTCATAGTTTTATTTGGTAAGTAATTTGGTACAGACCATTTTGGAGATGGTCTGAGCTAAATTTAACTATATTTGTTTTTTTCTATATTTAAGGATCTCCCATTAACTGAAAACTATGCACTCAAATAATTTAGTGTAGAGTTGATTTTGTTTGTAGGTCATTCAAATTGTTAGCAACAATTAACACGCTTGTGTCATCTGCATATATTACAGGTTAAGCATGAGGACTTATGCCATAAGAAAGATCATTTATATAAATTATGAATAATAATGGCCCCAAGATTGATCACTGGAGCACACCACTTTCTACTGTTTTCCAACTGGAAGAGAATTCTTTGTTGATTTTGTGGCGATATATTGATCTTTTGCTTCCTATTTGTAGGATATGTTTCAAACCAGTGGGCACATGCTCCAGCAATTCCATAGTAGTACTAATTTCTTAAAATAATTTCATTGCTGACACAAAGGTTTTAGTCAGATCATAAAAGAGACACCCTCTCTGTTCTCAATGCTTTAATGGGGTGAGAATATTGTCAGTTAAAGTGAATATGACTCTTTCAACAGTATTACCTTTTTTAAATCCAAACTGTTCTGGAACTAAAATTTTGTTTGCTTGCAGGTATTGTTCAATCTGCTGTTTCTAAAATCTTTGAGGAAGATATTAATAATGAAACTGGTCTATAATTTGTCATTTTAGTTTTATCCCCTTTCTTATGTTTAGGCCATACTATTGTAAACTTAAATCTCTCAGAGTAAATCCCAGATTCGAACGAGTTACAAATAAAGGTAAATGGATTCTTTGATGATGATTTCAACATACATGGTTACAAAGCACTGAACGAGATGACAGATGTCATGAATAGTGAATGGCTGAAATGTCAGGACAACCTATCGGTCCCATCTTAAACAGTCAAGTACTCCAAGACACAGTCTACACCTTGAAGATGGGACCAATGGGTTGTCCCCCCGAAACGGCAGTACAGAACTACCATTCTATGCTGAGTAAAATCCCAAATGAGTGCACATCTCACTTACATTGTAGTAAAGCCTGAAATCACAAACTGAAAGATGTTGTTCATACCACCTTCTAAAGCATTACCCTAACATACTATAGGGAATGACAAAAACCATAAAAACATTATTATGAATTGGTACCAACCAAGGTACTGTATGAAGCATGTACCTTATGCATGCAAGTCTGCTACACCTGTCTGCAGTAAGGTTTCGATCTTTACCACAACACACCTCGTGTTCATGGTGCAATGATCAGGCATAAGGTTCAATGCTGTGGGTATTCCTAATATGTGAAAATTTAAATTCAAATAAATATCATGGGTTGCAGAAAAGCAACTCCTTATACTACTACCACAGACAAATGCTGAGTACACAAAACATTTAATTTAAAAATACAAATCCATAAAAAAATTGGCATGGGCAATAGTCATAGTAAAAATGGTATCCGCTTACATTACTAAAATCTGATTCTTCCACTTTGTAACGAATGTTTCTTAATTAAAACAAAACCCCCCCAAAAAAGAACTGCCATTTACTTGTATGAAACAGCTTCAATAGCATTATAAAATCTGAATGCTCTGTAACCAACACGCATTCAATTCATACGCATTTCGGATCACTGTAACGCCTGCTCTCAGCTCACAAAATTATGAATAATAAATGCAGCGGGTTTCCCTGAAACCCATCACACTTAAAAATGATTTCATACAACGGAGCACCACCTAAATTTTCACGGCCATGGTAAAACCTCACATCGCTGTAAAAGGAGTCTGAGGTCAGAAGCAAGATTTGTTTTGTATTTATGCAATTTACTTTCACTATGACGGTAGCATCTCAAATCGCTGTATAAGGAGTTTGAGGTTAGAAGCAATATTTGCTTTGTATATATGATTAACTTTACGACGTTGAAGGTATAGTATCGAATGTTTGAATGACAAGTTATTAAAGAACTTCGAAGGACTATGAAGGAAGCGACAGTGGCTTAGTCGATTTACTATTGCGGCATTCCGTACAACGCTCGAAGAACCCGAGTAGCCGGTATTCAGACCGGGATTTGAGCTGGAAACCTCACGACAACTGTACCCAACGTAATCACTCGCTGTTTTCAAGGTGTGTTACGAACGTCACGAAATTATGGCCTACTTTATTCCGTCAACAGATTAGTAAACAACTGGATTCAATCCCCGACTCCATTAAATGTAATAAACTCGCAGAGGTATTTAGAAAGATTATACCTATGAGCCTGGTGCAGGGCAACCTCTCCGGCTAGTCAACATCTTCCGCGTCATTTGGCTAACTGATTTATTCATTCGGACATCTAAGTCACATGAATAATGAAATTTTACAGAAATTTCCACTTACGAATCTTAAATCTCTCAACTCAAGGGGCTTGTTAAAATTTATTACGTACATGCATGAAACAGAATACAACAGGCAGTGATTCATCTCAAAACAAATTTCTTTTCCTTAGAACTGATATTACTGTTACATATTCAACGTAAAGAATATGCCCATTTGTACGGAACTCTAGGCACAATGCCTGCTATTCATTCATATTCGTAAGTTCGAATAATTACATGAGTGCACAATATGTTTCCCTACACCGCATTTCTAACAGTGACAGTATTGATCACAAGACGGCAGGTCGTATTCGCTTTCAGCCACCAGCAATCACTTTGAATTGCCAATGTCAAGCACGGATCTGAACCGAAATTTCGAAGAAATTTTGTCACCCCGAGATGAACACGTAAAACTGTCCTGACAAACACAGGGAAATATCCGGGCTGAGGAAATTGAAACACGATGTTGCAATTCGGCGAAAGCGTACAAACTCACTTCGCAGGCAACAGCATGCAGTCTGAACAGTCGCGTAGCAAAGCGCGGCATGGTGATTGTGTGGTTTTCCGCATTTCCTCGTTGTTTGGTATCCATTGTTCTGGGGTACTTGGTTCCCCACATTTCGAGACACCGTAGTGTTCTCATCTTCAGACGGTCGAACTGTCCAAGAAGAATCTTCAAACAGAAAGCATCCTTCTCGGCATTCTAGTTGACCACTTCAACCCTTTAAAATGAGATCACAACATTCCTCGAAACTGCGGAAATAAAATACTTTGTAATGCAGCCACATAACCCAGAAAACTGATAAACCACTGCGGCAACCAAAAATCTAGCACCCATGTGACTTCTCTGTACCATTGAGCTAAAAGAGAAGCTTTTAATACTGCTTTAGTTATTTAATTTAAAGTTTTGTATGTTGGTCAAAGTTTCTCCTAAACAATGTATGCACCTGAGCTTAAGTTCTTGCAGAAGGGATGCAACCAATGTTCTCCATTAACACTTCTGACTTGTACACCACCTGAGCCACTACCACATTACAAGAGGGTTAATATTATTTGACATTACAGAAATTAAGGGTAAAAATGAAAGATTTTCTAGCATGCAATAAGCCAAACACATCACTTCCTCAGTGTGCATATGGTCATTTGGCAATTGATTTCCTGCTTGTAATGGGTAAAGTTTCTTTGAAGTTTTGGTTCTCCAACTGTCCAAAGCAGACATGCTGGTGGTGCCCCTTCAACTCTAGTCTCAAACAGACCAACCAGCCTGCCCATGTACACTTGAACACACAAGGAATCGTGCACACATCCAGTCTTCAATCCTAGGTCTTCCTTCACAGGATGAAGGAAACTGGAAATGTAAGACCTGAGGTTGTCACAGCAGTATTACTGATGGTAGAGGTCTTCTTGGGTATGACATTATATTAACCCTTTAAATGCTGAATTAAATCCCATCTGCTATTTGCTGGCATTATTAGGAGCTCACCATTTTCTCCACGTTAGCAGGATAAGGGTTAATCCTCATAGATCTTCTCACTTTTTTAAGATGAAGGCACCAAAACCACTTGAGATGGTGGGAACCATACATCTAATAATCAATTGTCACATACCAGAAGACCTGAAACCTCAGAAATTGGAGATCTTCCAGGCAGGCCAATACACTTAACCCTTTAAATGCTAAATTAAATCCCATCTGCTATTTGCTGGCATTATTAGGAGCTCACCATTTTCTCCATGTTAGCAGGATAAGGGTTAATGTTGCACCTGGACAGCATCCTGTTTTTGCACCTGAAGGTCATATGGATATACAGCAGGAAAGCAATAGATGTTGGATTCTCTTCAGACCACCTGACCCTCTCCAGTGGATAGACAGCCTAACAAATCTGCTTGTCACTATGTCCCCCTGAAAGTTACTGTCAGACATTCCAACTCATCCATAGCCACACAAGGATCTGGTCTTATGTACTGAGGTCTAAATCATCAAAAAACAATGTTTTCATATTTATTGTTATTCAACAATATGTCTCTTCACTCATTGCCCTTAAATATACACAATTTAAAACTGAACTCTCTTCTTTAACCTTCTCCAAACTCAAGAAATTTGCAGCAGATATGACACTGTGTGTGTGTGAGTAAACATCGTGTTTTCTGGACTAAACAAAAGAAGTTTTAAGCTAACAAATGTCCATCTGCATCAGAAGTTTGGGTTTTCCACATAAAACTTCACAAGGCATTATTATACCAAAATCACATTAAATGTTTGCTCCTTCTCAGTTTTGGAAGTTGGACATTAAAATGTTAAAACACTTTATACCCTGACAATAAACTGAGATAATAAATACTAAGTACTACTAATAAATACTGCTGTCTATACATATTTATTTTGTCATGTTTCATATCCAACCATAAATGCAGGCACTGGATCTACAAAACGTATGTGTGGTTTTGTATGTACCTCAATTTTGGTATGATTCCTTACTTAATGAACTACAATTTAATGACTTTACTGTATTTTCCTTATATATGCACTGAATATTTTTGTTTTCAGCGATGTAGGTTTTTAAAATGGTGATAATGTGATATAAGTCCCTTAAAGAAGGCTTTGTGTATGGCATCAAAAGTAAAGAAAGTATTTTGAATTATGTCTTACTAAATAAATTTTGCATAACATTCTACATTTACTTTCTTGAAGTCCATCGCATTCTTTTCTTCTTCTAAAAACGAGTATATTAGGGTTAGAGGATAACGGAGAAATTATTATTAAATCAATTGCATGAATACATGTCCATTTGAAGGGAACGTGAACTTTACTGTACAAGTTATGGAAACAGTGCCCGTAACATTATTTTCTTTAAGCTGGTTTGGCCATTTACATCGAATGCCGGAAGAGAGAATGGTAAAAAAAGGTATATAAGTGGAAACCGATGCTAACACGACCACTAGGGAGACCAACGAACAGATGGGTAAATGACATTAGAAATGACATGAAGAAACTGAAAATAAAGAATTGGACTAGCTACATCCAGGATCGCAATAAACGAAAATTATACGTTGCGAAGGCCAAAACGTTCAAACAATGAAGCTGTAGCGCCTAAAAAAGAAGAAGAAGAAGAAGAAGAACTTCTTTGCGGACCCTGGCCAAACAGCCCATTTGGCCCACGTAGTAAAAAAAGACCCTCACCCTTCTAATCTAACTCTTCTCATGCACACTTACGTACATTCCATGAATTAGGTTAAGATTCGGAGAAGGGGGGAAAGAGTACAAACAAAAATTACACGCAAACTACTTTAGACCAAGTGCAAGACACACATTGCGCTTCATTTTACATAAACTTGAAGTAATCGTATTATATAAACCAACAAAATGCGTTACAACGCACGGTGCAAAAAACATTTAAAGAGCTTGAAATACGTTGTACGTCATGTGGGGACAATTGTGATTGTAACCGTAATTACTCTTGTGTGTGACTGTAATCTATGATGTTGACATACAAATACCGCTACAACGTGATACTCCCATTAAAAGTGACTAAAACGCCTAGTTCATTATTCCACATGCCGTCTGATAAAGCTGGTTTCTCCTGATTCAGTACTGCTGAATTATGTTCATCCCTATTCTATGTAAGAGTGTCTAATATTTGGCATGGATTTCGCTGTCGCAACCATTACACCAGCATGTTCCTTACTATAAACGCACCCTTCGTACATCACTTTCGCAGTCAATCTCGGCTTCACAAACATATGCTGCATACAGATCGTTACACCTGCGTGAATTTTTTTTTATTTTTGAATACTATGCTGAGCAAGCACTGTATTCAGAATCTGGTGAAATTACCATGTTGGCGAAGAAATCCAACTGGAAGGATAGAAGGCAAAGTGGCAGTGCGTAAAGTTAGATATAATGCAAAATCTCTGTTGAGAAACGTAGCGGTATTACTTGAACAAATTTTACAAGGTCCGAAATCTATATGCAGAGAATCGTCGGGCAGATTCATTCACAAACGTGTGCACCGTTTGTTCTAAACGTTCGTGGTTGGAAGAATCGACTTGGGTTCTCTGCGAAATATACGATTTTGTGACACTACTGCTGTATTTACGTGGTGATAAACAGTAACGCAAAGAATAGTTCTCTTCATGGACGTATCCCACGTATTGTAAATGATGGGACATCGTACTAATGATTAAGCAAGCGGCAAGACGACCGAGGAATCGCAGTTTGATTCCTGACAGAGGCAAGAGATTCTTCTCGTCTCCGAAGTGACCAGACCGGCTCAGGTGCCTATATAGCTTCCTTTTCGGGGGAAGGGGTCACCGGGGGCTCTTTTTCGAGGGTAAAGCGGTTGGGGCATGAAGTTGACCATTTACCTCCATCTAGTGCCGAGGTTAAAAATGAGTGGAGCTATACTCTCAGTCTCCCACGTCTTCAAGGCTTTCCCTGGAACATCTTTAACCTCTAAGTCGAGGTTAAGAATGAGTGGAGGTATACATTTTTTTATAAAACAAACTTAGTATCCATCAAAGGTGTGGAACCTTACAGTAGGTGATCAATGTACATCCTGGAAAGCATTTTCTCCATGGAATCAGTTAAATTTACATTAAAAATATTGCATTTGTAATATTTTTATACAATAAAAATGATAGAACAACAGTAATATACCAACCCAGCCACATTATGAATCTTATTTAATAAAATATACTTTATTTTTTCTAAAGTAATTGAAAAATACCAACCATTCTGCAACATGAACTCTAGATACATTCCTGGTGTTCACATATTCAGGCCCTGATATTTTGACACATTTTACACTGTCTACTTGATGAAGAGTTGTACAGAATTGGTGTCCTGTTGAATTCATGAAGTTTCTGAAATTAATGCTTGTTTCACATCTTAAAACATTCTGTCACTGTAAATTGTCATGTTTTTCTTTTCTTAATATAAATGACACAGAAAGAGCATACAGTGCCTTCACATCTTTCACAATGTGTAGGAGTTAGTCATAATGCACAATGCTATGAAATATGATATTGTAGTTACTGGCTAAAATTAAGTTGGTGATGTTTCAACAGGTGCTTGATTTGAATCATGGCTGGAGTGCTGGCTACCCTGAGTGAGGTTTTCATGATTTTCCAGTGCCTCCAGACAAATACCATGACAAAACCTTCCTTAGATCACATCCATTCCTTCCAATTCCTGTCTATTTCATCATAAACAGTCATCCCAACACTGAAACTTTTTGTATGAAAAGTGTTGACAATGGGATATCCAAAATATAAAGGAATAGAGATTCATTTGTAGAATAAAATACATATTAATGTAAAGTTTTTCTTTTGATATTGATATTTTATTTAATGTTTTGTAAATCCACAATAAAAACAATAAGTAGGATACAGAACATGTCAAGAGTAATACATAATGTAATATTATATAAATGTTTGGAATCAAACAAATTGATGTCAAGTCAAGTACACGAATGATAAACATGAATGGTTTGATTTAAGTGTTTTAAACCAATGATTGTCAATTATCAAATTTAATTAAGTCATGAAGATTCTTGAAGCGAGAACATGTTACTGACTATGCAAGGACTATGCTGTCAGTAAAATAATTTGTTCCTGTGTGTGTTGAGAGTTACAAATTCTATACTAAAACATTAGGCCAAAGGCACAAATTATGAACTTACTCATTGTATAAGTTTCTTCCTTCTTCTGTTATTGTCTTTCCTTGAATCTGATATTTCCCTCAGCACTTCAGTCTCAGACACAATCAGTCTGTGTTTTTCCCTGTGAACACAGGTATTGTCTACTGTACTCATTTTGTTTAGAATCACATATATCAGTGTCTGCTTTAAGCCTGAACACATATGTTAAAGATTGGATGATTTTCTTGAAACTCATTATTGGTGTCCTGTCAGTCATTATACCTGTCTTGCTACATTTTATCTCTGTCACCATCAGTAACAATGTGGTGACAGTGGAAGTCATGGTGAAGTAGTGCCAGTCTGTGAACAGGATATCTAGGATTCAAATCGGCTGAGACTGGCTACCTGAATGAGGTTGTTTGTACCAGTCTACAGTTTGTCAGAGAGTGCTGGGAGGGTTATGTCTCAAATCAGGCCATGGTTGCATCCTTCCAAATCCTTATTCATTAATGACCAAACCATTTGATGCTATATAAGCTGATCTACTGACAGTGTCATTAAGAAATGAACACGGAAACCTTGTGAACTGCAAAATTTGGAACAACACTGATGTCATTATGTAGAACCTGAAATTTTGTACAAAATAAAACTGTAAAGAACTATAAGTAACATTAATTTTGTATGAAAGTGGAAATATTATATTAACGAATGCATGAAATATGTTGATTTTGACAGTGATAACCCATGAAGTACTTTTTTGACATTCAGAGGACCGTGCATCGTGATATATTCTTATAATAAAAGCCAACAAGATGCACTATTTCTCAACTTTATTTTGGTAAAGAACTCCACATGTTTCGGACAGATATACTGTCCATCATCAGGAGTCTTAATACTGTATTCACAGCAATAGGTATTTGTCATACTAGTTATGTTGACTGTCTGCTAGCGAGACCATGCCACGCTTGCTAATAAGACTCCTGATAATGGACAGTATATCTGTCCAAAACATGTGGAGTTCTTTACCAAAATAAAGTTGAGAAACAGTGCATCTCGTTGGCTGTTATTATAAAAATAAGACCATGAAGTGCTGTAACACACTACATGAAACTGTGTGGTGACATATAAGTAATAAAGCCGCTAGCAGTATGCAACCAAATCCTGTGTAACCTTTAAACTATACACCATTAGTGAATGCTTTTAACTCCTGTTTCTGCATTGCAGGGTATCTGAAAGAATTCTCTAGCCAACCGGTTGGACATACACTGCAATTTAAAATGCTGGTATGGTATATTTTACAAGTACTGAACTCCTACACAAATACAATCTAGAGATGCTGGCGCAGTTCAGAATGGCCTGTCCCACCTCCCAAAGCCCCACTTACTATAAGCACTTTAACCCTTTAAACCCTGAATTAAATCCCATCTGCTATTTGCTGGCATTATTAGCTCACCATTTTCTCCACGTTAGCAGAATAATGGTTAAATCATTAACCCTCAGGCTTCTAATATCATATATATATATATA
>Ga0268261_10004126_pt1 | contig 10828 bp, 6 predicted proteins | sample TergutNc150P1_FD_190353 | JGI IMG/M metagenome (GOLD analysis project Ga0268261, IMG submission 190353) | Nasutitermes corniger P1 segment gut microbial community from laboratory colony in Florida, USA - Nc150 P1 (SPAdes) (version 2) | ecosystem: Host-associated > Arthropoda: Insects > Digestive...
TCGTGGGTTCGAATCCCACCGGGGGCATGGATATTTGTCTGTTGTGAGTGTCGTGTGTTGTCAGGTAGAGGTCTCTGCGACAAGCTGATCACTCGTCCAGAGGAGTCCTACCGACTGTGGTGCGTCATTGTGTGTGATCTAGAAACATCAAGAATGGGTGCTCCATATATATATATGACATTAGTAGCCTAAGGGTTAATAGGCTTTTAGTGCCTTCCACTATCATGAAATTTCATCGTAACAAACATAATCTGTCCCACAAAAGCGTCATACTGCAGTTTTTACTGTAGTAACTTTTGCAAGTTGTGTCACAGTTAAAAAAAATGCATTTCTGGTATGAAACAGCAGCAATGGGTACAGGACTATTTGCAATTTCCACTTTCTTCCATAGGGTCTACAAGCTCAGCATACTTCATTGAAAATCAAATGGTCAATAGTGTGGTGTGTTGATTTGACTTGTTTCATTAATCCACGTAACGAAATACTGTAGAACCTGTATGGCAGCTCACAATATTGTCACATGAAGACCTGCATGCTCTAATCCTTCAGGACCTGAACAGAGCATGCTTTAAATGCATTTTTCTCTATTCCATGCTACTGGATCATTACCTACCACATTTATTTGAGAATTTTAAGCAATTCAATGTTTACACACATAACACAGTGTTCCTGTGATCTGCATAATCAACAGAACAGTCTGACTTTTATGCTTTTTGCAACATGCATTGTGATATAATTATGCAACATGAACCAATGAAATGTGCACTTTCCAAATTAATATTTTAATTCAATTTTTGACATCTTCCACGTGTTTCGAACCATCCTGAGAATGAACCCACGAGGTTCGAAAAATGCAGAAGACGTCATAAATTGAAAAATTTTATCAGAGTATTAATTTTAAATGTGTGCATTTCGTTGGTTCATGCTGCATAACAATATTCTGATATTATGGTCAAAGAAAACAGACTTCCCCCTGTTTGATCCTTATCAGCCTACTGTTTGACAATACTTGTAAAGGCAAAAGGCACATGCCCCTCAGATCTGGCCGTAGTAATGTCAGGAAGACATAACACCCATCTTGTTACCTTGTCAAGCATGTCAGTAGCTCACTAACTACTGGCATTCTTTCAGCACCCCTTTGTGTTCTCATTCGCACTGATGCATCTCCATAACTTCAACATCTGCAGCTTGATGTATCTCAGCTTCAGTAACATCTCCAATGGATCTCAATGGACTGGCCCTCGCAGTCTGCAAACAAACAAACTTACACATAAAGCTACAGGTACATACAACAATTTCATATTTTATCAATCCCTGCTACAGCATGCCTCATACCTCTGACTGTCTGTTTTTAAAACAGTGACTATGCCAAGTCAAACAACACAACAGAATTTTACTTTCCTTGGTCTTGTAGCAGCAATTCTGAAATGGGGACACACACATCACAACAGGTCAAACATGAACCCCATACACATATACACAGCATATAATTTGTATACTGTTAACACCCCAGCCAGAAGGACCTAAAAATACCTTGACAAATTGCATTTGCATTCCATGTTTCTACATAACAGCTTGCTTAAACATTGTCATAAATTTCTGTTCTATGGCAGCTACAAGACTTAACCCTTATTCTGCTAACGTGGAGTTTAGGGTGAGCTCCTAATAATGCCAGCAAATGGCAGATGGGATTAATTTGGCGTTTAAAGGGTTAAACAGTGGGTAGCAAACAAATCCGATACTTTGCTTTGTCATATAGCTCATATTTCTGACATAACACATGCTAATCAATTTCTCATTTAAGTTGATCAAAATTTCATTCACTAGATGCTTCCGGAATGACTACAGGCAGTTTATAAAAACAAGATACAAGGAATGAACTGAGACAGAATCTTTCAGTGCTCACTTTTAAGTACTTTTACATCATGGCTGAAGATTTAAATCTTAGATGAAAAACCATCCTGTCCTTGTACAACATATATCCTTCTGGCAACATCATTGATAGCTTCCAACACTAGGAACACACCTATGATCACTGACACTGCATATTTCTGAATTTGTTTGCTGTCAACAATGAGAATATGTAATCATTGCCAAAGTGTAATGAATCGGATACACTATTCCCTACAAAAGATTTTTCTTTCAACGTGCCAATACTTTAATGATTCTCTTTTAGAAGTAAAGATGTTCTTGCTGCCCAAAAAATTGCCCCTCTGCCCCAAAAGCTAACTGAAAAAGATACAAAGAAATGAAAATATAAAGTATCTGTTGTCATCAGCCCTTTAACTGCCACCATGACAATGCATGCTGAACTACATTTGTGTATACATACGCTTGGTGTGTTATTATCAGGTTAAGTTATTATAAATTTGCACACCAAGAAATTTCATTGTAATAACAAATTTGATTGTTTCATTACCATAACCTATATGTAAATTAATATAAATATACTGTATTGCTTGTGACACATATGGTTAAGTTGGTCTCTTTCAGGAAGCCATAGTACATGATACCAATAACATCGGCCAGTATAGGTTAGGCCTGCAAATTGACAGTTTGGATAGGAATCGTTTATGTACAACTGAGGGAACTTGACACCAAAACCGAGAATTATCGACAGAATAGACTAATGAGGAGCATTAACAGGGGTCTGTTGTACATAAATATTTAGAAGTTCAATATTCCTGCACCTGCCAGTGTATCTGCACCCTCCACATTACCATGTGCTGTCGGAATGGAATAATTTCCAACACACTCAGGCATACATAATACATAATTTTTACATGCCAAAACCTAAGCCTCGCAAATGGCACGGTTTACCTACTATCCTGCAACCAAGTTATTCAATAACATTCCCCCAAACATCAAAAATTTAAATCACGATATACAGGCGTTTCAAGGCGCCGTTTTACAAGTGCCTATTACGCTCAATCCTAGTTTGTACAGAAACCTGCCTTCATTGAAAATCAGAAAAAACCAGGCATGCTAAAAATTGAGTAGTTACATGAAAAAAAAAGTGCCTTAAAATTGTTCATGACTAAGGTAAAACTACGTATTTGCATTTAAGTAAAGTGTTAGATTAGGCCCTAACATGTTCTAAATGTTTCGCTTACTCCTGTTAAGGATGCGAATAAATTAAATTTTATTCTTCACACTGACCACAATGGAAGGCCACCATTTTACATTTCTTGAAAATATACTTTGCTACACATCAGTTAACACGAAATAACATGAACACCCAATACTGCGGCCACGTATTGTGTAAACATTACGCACTATAAAATACATTTTAATACATGTACCTACCCATTAATGAATAAACGTAATGTCGCCTTCTGTAACGCGAATTTTCAGCGGCAATAGTAGCTCGTTACGTACTGCTTAAAAACGTTTTGTTTTGTGCGTGCATATCATTAGATTTACTCAGTTTTTTTAACTGACTAAGAATTCCAAAAACCTTACCGTTTTTGTTTCTCCCGGATGCGAACTTAGACCCTGATTTCCACAAGCGCATGGCTCTTGGAGCATTTTCCAAGCAACGCCCACGTCTGCTGAATAGAGCTACGCACACACGGATGATCTGTGGGTCGTAGACAGTTTACACTATGATCCATGGTTTACACGACTTCAATCCGAGCGACGGCAGCTTGCACAGAAAAAAGCATGGAATAGTGACACATTGGTGGCTGGTCATATATGATCTGTGCTGGTATGAGAGGCGAAGAAAAAGATGGAAGAAATGGTAGCGTTGTAGTCGGAATGGACTTGAAAAAAGGAAGGTGTATGGACTCGGAAGATCCTTTCAAGGATCTAAAAATAAAAAATTGGATGATTTTAGAGGACATCAATGAGAGACAACCCTGTACAATTTGTAAAAAATCGAGAAAATATTTTTGTTACAATTGCTATATCCCAGTGCTGACTCTACAAGGGCACGTACCAGTAGTTAAGGTTATGTTTTATATTATATAATTGTGAAGTACATCTATGAAACTGTAGTTGAATACGTTGTAAGTAGCCCACGATGTTGTTTTATTACAGTTACCCATTAAGATAGACATTATTAAACATTCACGAGAAATAGATGGGAAAAGTACTGCTGTCCATGCGGCAGTTCTGGCACCAGATGATGTCAACATTTACACCTATCCATGTATACCAAATTACGGATCAGACGAGAGAGTAAGTTGTTAACGTTATAGAATTTAATTCAGGTCACCGGGATAAACAATTTTCATTTTACCTTAGCTGACAAATCTGCAAGTGATGTAAAACAATTCAAAATATTCTCTCTACTTACTAGCATTCATTTTAAAAAGACAAAAACAGTTGAACGAAAATTAAGGACTGCTGTGTACTCGTGCTTGGTAGCTCACAAAAATTCACTTGCCACAGGTGAGCAACCATAATTTTTAAGCCGTGATGTGACTATGGAAGGCCTGCAAAAACTGAAAGTGAAGAGTTTTAAATGTGTTTTTCTAGGTAGTTCTCGATTCAAGCCTTAGGTGGGCTGTCACCTGTTCTGAGTATTTTTCTTTCATTTAATTAATCACACTTGGATATCATGAAGGTTTAGGTCTGATGGGGTTTAATTAAATACAGTGTTTATTATGTGCATTTTCAGAAGGTGGGTCATTTTATAAGCTGATCTAATGTATTGTTTTTAGGTAGTGTTGGTATTCCCAGGGAAAGATGCTGTCTCCGTTGAAAATCTGTTTGATTCAGTTTGGTAAGTTTCAACAGGTTGTAGTAAGCATTAACATCATTGGATGCCCCCCCTCCAAGGGTTGAGATGCACCGTATCAATTTATAAGTAGAGGAACATTAACGATAGTCCTCCATGGTTGAAATTTGTACTCCTGACAGAGATCATGAATCTGAGGGCATCTGCACCATACTTCTGAACTAAATGTTTTGTGATTTGAGAATGTAATACCCCAGGAGTTCACATTAACAGTAAATTGAGACGAGCTACCGTCATCTTCATCCCTGAGGCACGCGGATGCCACAAAATGTAAATAAATCATAACTACAGAAATTTTTATTGTCAGGCCCCTTTATTATAAATATAAACCTATTTCAGGGAACTTGGAAGTGGCAGTGGTGAGCCAAGAGCCAAGAGAATTAATGTAGGTACAAAATTCCCTGTTAGTAAGGCTGTATTCATAGACAGTACATGGAATCAAAGTCGTGGCATCTATAAAGATCAGCGTATAAGAGGTACAGTATAAACTTTATTACACAAGGCATTTTTCTTTACAAGGATAGTGAAATAAAAGTGAACTACAAACGTGGTACTGAGAAAATGAGCCATAGCAATTAGCTTGGCAGAGACATTGCCGTTTACAGAACACATTCCCTTCTCTTTGTCAAAGAATTCTCTGTAGAGTCCAACTGTAATAAATTATTTGTAGAATTATCTTTAGGAAAACCATTGATAGACCCGTGTTTTCTTATTTATGAAAACTAGCATAGTCAGTATAGCAATTTGCTACAGACTGGACGGTCTGGGGATCAAATCCTGGTTAGGGGAAAGGTTTTCCGCTTCCATCCAGACCAGCCCTGGGGCCCACCCAGTGACCTATACAATGGATACCAGGTCATTCCTGGGGGTAAAACGACCAGGGCATGACATTAGCCACCCGCCCCCCATCTAGCACCAAGGTTGAAGGAAGAGTATAGCTAAACCTCTACTCCCCCTCTGGGCCTTCGCAGCCTGTTCTAGGGGGTAACATTTCTTGGCTTCATTGCTACATTTTTAAATATTTCAACCAATCCTTAATGTGGAAACATTAAAAAAACAGGGATTTATTTCGAAGTACATTAACATGTTCTAAATAAAATATAAAAAATGTCATAATTATTATAAACAGTCCTACATGTGCCTGAAATTGCTTTCCACGTTCCAAGGTACTTGCAGATATTACATTGGAGGGCAGTCACAAAAGTAACTAATTTGTGGCTTGCAACATCTTTTTGAATGTAGATTTGCCATGTGTAGTGCTGCAGTCTCGTATCTCCCAGTTTTGGAGACATCAAAATGGAAGCCCACGCTGGTATCTGGCTACTATAGAAGCCATCCACCAGTTCCTTGTGGAGCTGCATACCGTGGCATGGAGCAGAAACAGTGGACACTTCAAGGCTGAAACCTTGGGAGTGGAAGCAAGAAGAAATGGGCATAATGTAACAGAGGTCTCACCATGTGTTCAGGCTTCAAGAAATGAAGTTCCCGACAGCGATGTCAAGCAGGATACTAGTGCTGCAGACAAGAATAGTTGTGGCACAACTTGTGAGAGTGGTACTGGGGAACAGAGTAGTAATCCTGGTGGCACAGATAATGAACACAGTAAAGTCACTGATGCCTGTGAAAGTTTTGGACCTTACAAAGGAGAATACGATAACCTGCTGTTCTTTTTCTGTTACATGTATAGCAAGATACATACACTCTATAACCATGAGGACTTGCATGCTTACAAGCGGCCATTAAAATAAGTATTTCAAAATTCACAAATGTATGTGAATGTTTTAATAAAGAGTATTCACTATATTAGACGTAATTTAATGGTTTCATCATTGGGTGTGACTGTTTCCTCCCTACAGTGCTTCTAATTCACCATTAACAACTGTCCTCAGATACATGTTGCTATTCAACAGATGCATTGGTCCAGCGCTAATAATAAATTATCCACAACTACTCATTCATCTCAGTCAATGAAATGGGAGTTTATAACTGAGCAGCCAGTCTATTATTACGTTGTGCCTCATGGTACGACTTCTGGATTCTCTATAATGAAATATAGTCTGAAAGCAGCTTGATTTATGAAAAGACATCATTTTTTGAGAAAAATGCAAAATCTTACACAAAAGAGATAATCTTCACCCCCTACCCACAGCTGCTGTCTTATTTCAAATGTATCTGTGAGGTTCACTAGAAAGTTCTGAGACAATTCAAATAAATTAACCAACCAGATGCAACAGTTTCACAAGTTTATTACTTGGCGTTTATGTGTCGCTCAACATGTTTCAGGCATCTCCACGCCCATCATCAGGAGCTTACAACTGCATTAACAGCCTCAGGTTTTGCCTTGGAACGTGGTGGTAGCAGTGTTGTTGGTCGTGGTCTGGCCGGTTAACCGGCCAGACCATGACCAACAACACTGCTACCACAATGTTCCAAGGTAAAACCGGAGGCTGTTAATGCAGTTGTGAGCTCCTGATGATGGGCGTGGAGACGCCCGAAACATGTTGAGCGACACATAAACGCCAAGTAATAAACTTGCGAAAGTGTTGCATCTGGTTGGTTAATTTATTTAAATTGTATGATGATGCATGGACCTGCCAACGTCAAAGTTCTGAGACAAGTTCACAGTGCTGGCAGATCTGGATGCCTGATTTCACAGTATATTTCCTTGGTGCTGCAGAGATACCACGCTAACAGCTCACTGTTCAACTGGTCATGCAGTGCAAACAGCATATCCAGCATCTGGGCTGCAGCATTTCATATTCACACTTCAAAAGTGGGTAAAACATATGCTATGATGTGAATTTTTGTAAATACCAGTTACAAAAAATAGGTCACACATACTTATGGTTTGTCAAAATTATGACTGAATTTGAAGCTACCACTTGATGTGGACTTGCCCTGGTGATATCTTGAACCCACTGTCTCAAAGTATGTGTGTAATGAAGTAAATGTTTACCAAAAATACTCCATAAGCAACAATAACTGGGGTCAGAACTTAGCAGCTGCTGGGATAAATATTTGATATGACCTGCCTTTATGTCATGTCTGTGGCACAATTTGTGATACTAGTGAGGGAGGCAGGGGATTCACATGAACAAGCAAAGAGGACTATGCAGCTTGGCACTGAAATCCTCCAACCCAGTTACAGGCATGAAGTTACTGCACATGCACATACAAACATAAGAGGCCAGTAATTTGTACATCTTCCATTAACAGAGGGACTATGTCCAAACCATTAGAGCTTCAATACTTCATTCATTATCCATCAGTCTTGGCTCCAAGAGCAGCAACAGCAGTCTTGAGAAGTGCAAGTGGAAAGCACAGTGTCATATGTGAGGAATACTTCTATCTCAAGTCTAAAATGTGGGAAGTGACAAGATAATTTGACATGTTCCCAAATCCAAATCACTACAACTTCCTTATTGATTAAAATCATCCTTTATTATATTAAAGGATTATATCCAATTAATATTGCATAACAATCAACAAAGGCTTAAAAGAGTGTAAAAAAACAATTACTAATTATTAGTCTTCTTTTACTCACACTCTAATGTAATTTTAAGGCCCTTACAATCACATATGTTATACCTGCATGTATGTTAGAAATGTGTGAACTAAATACTCTAAATATACAACAAAAGACACACAACTGATCTTCACTGCTACAAAAAGAGAGGAGAGATCATATCTCTGTGTGGTTCAAGGGCATATTATCTTCACTTACGCTTAAAAGTAACAAAGAACAATAAAAATATTACCATGTTAATGTGATGCTTCAGGTGAATGCACCACCTTTATATGTACGAGTTAATAAAATTTAAATTTATAGTCTACAACAACACATATCAGAATCTGAAATTATTACAAAGGTTTACCACACACTGATATTTCTCATGTGATGTGAACATTAAACTGCCAATTTTAGTACAACCCATTGTGCTTCATTAACAAGAACACTTTATAAAATAACACCTGTCACATTATTCAGTTCATTGTAAAAGTACATAAAGAATATACAGTATATACATGAGAAACGAAGGTATTTTAGCTGACCTTGTCTCCCACTGTCTTTTCCACAGGTGAATAAGATTAGTATAAAATGAGTAAAAGCGATGTGTTGAGACACACACACACACAACATACTCGTATGTACGTGAGCAAGGGATGTGTTATGTCTGCTGGAAAGCTGGAACAGTATTATGAAAGCACTGAAGAATGAACTATGCAACATTTTGGCAATTGTTTGGAAGAGCAATCTGACTTGCTCAATACAATGCCAACAGTACATGAATTTGTATGACAATAATTACACTCCAACTGTACTTACACTGATTACACTGCTTTCTTTGCCCGGCACAATAAGTGGCTCTTTCATGCGACACAATTTTCATACTGTGCTACCAGTCCTGCCTTCAGTACTTGACTCTGTTCATGAATGTACAAACTCTGCTGAAAAAATGAAAGCTATTTTTTATAAGAATTAAATTTTTTTAAACCTAAAAACTTAAGTCACTCTTTCATAAATTAGGTAAGATAAGAAAACTTATCAAATCAAACATACTGTGGTACAACAGCCATTAAGACTCATGCCAATATTCACAGGATGTAACTTATCAAAGGACATCAAATTATTACAACTTTACTAGGTCTGGATGAACAAATTTCATTTGTACAATATATATAAAGTTTTTCCTATAATAAAACCGGCTAGATGCACTAGTTTCTCAGTTTTATTTTTGGAATGAAACTCTACATGTATTGGACAGTTCCTCTGTCCACCATCGGGAGTATTTCACTGTACACACAGCAATGGTATACGTCATACCAGTTTGCGGACAGCTTGCAAGCAGGATCAAGATGGAACTGAGTTCCATTCTGATCCTGCTTGCAAGCTGTCAGCAAACCGGTATGACATATTCCATTGCTGTGTGTATAGTGAAATACTCCTGATGGTGGACAGGGGAACTGTCTGATACATGAACATTTTCATTCCAAAATAAAATTGAGAAATTAGTGCATCTAGCCAGTTTTATTACACAAAATTTATCAGGATGCACGGTCACATGAACGTCAAATATCAACAGTTCTTATATAAGTCTAGGTCTGAAACAATGTTGACCATGTTACATGATTCTATGTCTGCTTAAAGATACAAATGTTCAAAGCACTTCTATAACAGAGAGTAACATGAAATACAAAATTGAAAACAATCAGGTTCAGTTCATTCCCCTCCAAAACCTAATGAAGTTATATTAGAACAGAATCAAGTATCTAAACAACTTTTGATTGTCTTGCTTTTAACGTGTGTATATGGGTACGATACACAATGAACCCAGTTTCTTCACCTGGCATACCAAAACAAAAGAAATTACTATACAAATGATTAAGATCTCTTCCCTGTTTTTACCAGAAACCATTAAGAAATCCATCAAATCTCAACACATAATTAATAATGCCTCTCGAACTCAATTTTCTAACATTCATTTGGTACACAGACCTCAGCAATGGCTGGAAGTGGTATACTTCACCAAATACTGACCATGGCATACGTGGAGCAGCTAGTGAGCTTCACAATTCACATTACTGCAAGAATGGACTTGCCAACATCCTGGTCTATTGTGTGCATGTGTGTGTGTGTATGTGTGAAGTATTATAAACCTAGCTGTTATCCAACACACTTTCCTTCCTACTGAATAACCGTAAGCGACCAGAATGTTGCGTTGCACTACTAATAACTTCCATCCACCTGCAAAGAAAACGTGCCACTTGTTAAAAGAGTACAAAATTACATCATTATGCATCCTTACACAAAATACTTAAAATCTGCATATAACGGGGAGAGTACACAGACCTAGCTGTCTGCATGTATCACCTTCAACCCACAAACAGATTTTTGTCATATGGTACTGAACACCATCCAAAAGCTAACTTAATTTTATTTTGGCCTACTTTAGTCTATACACCCATAAGTAAGGTTCAAATGAAACATCATTTTTCCACAAGATCAAGATAATAACATGACAAGATGATGCAGAAAGGAGAGGATGGGGGCATCAGCAAGTGTGTGTGTGTGTGTGTGTGTGT
>Ga0268261_10004127_pt1 | contig 10825 bp, 10 predicted proteins | sample TergutNc150P1_FD_190353 | JGI IMG/M metagenome (GOLD analysis project Ga0268261, IMG submission 190353) | Nasutitermes corniger P1 segment gut microbial community from laboratory colony in Florida, USA - Nc150 P1 (SPAdes) (version 2) | ecosystem: Host-associated > Arthropoda: Insects >...
GGCGTACCGCTACCCTCCAGATGTTGCATTTTATATATATATATATATATTTTCAACAAATATAAGTACTGAGTATTTTAAACATGCTGCACACTCTCCGTTTTTCTCTTCCAAATGCCGTTTATTTCATAATGCTACCTTTTTTGGTTCATGTATTATTCACATTTTACATACAGAGTGTGCTAAAATTTAAATGTAAAACTCCGGTGCCAAAAGGTTAATGCCCTTAGTTGGTCGTGTGCCATCCGTGTGCGATACAGGACATGAGTTTACTTCCAGTAGGGAATGTTCATTTAAGAGAACTGCTCTAGAGCAGGCGAGTGAATTTTAGGCTGTTTGTTAGGCCTTGTTTACACAGAACTTGTTTTTTGGGTGCTTGCAGATTACGTTATTTCGGGACGTGAGGATGTGTGACGTGGCATAACGGTACGGACGTTTAGGAGAAATATGCTGCCTCCATCTTACCGGTATGAGGGGGTGGAGTGGGTTCCTATTTCACATTTGTATGTACCTACTACACTACACCGTGTCCTGTATCTGCTACACTACGTGGTCCGAAAAAAAAAAAGATACTAACCCTATAGCTCGGGAACCAAGAGTGGGAGGGGTGAGACAAACAGACGGCTATAGAACATGTTCTGACCTGTCACAGTGTTACAAGGCTCAGCTTGATCGCATTACTCAGTACAAGTGGACTCATCTTCAAACATAGGCATGTTCTTATCCTCGGTCGGAAAATGTCGGACTGCAAAAGTGAATAACGATTTAACAATAGGTTTCTTGTTAAACTGAAAAAATCTGCCACGGAAACTTTTCAGTTATTGACTGAGGCTTACGGTGAAGATTGCATGTCTCGTGCACGTGTGTATGAATGGCACAAACGATTTTCGGAAGGCAGAGAAAGCTTGAAAGATGATCGCCCAGGCCGTCCACACACAGCTGTTACCGATGACGACATTGGAAAAGTGCGAGATGTGATTCGAAAAGACCGAAGGTTGGGTGTTCGAACACTAGCTGAGGATGTCAATTTGGACAGGGAAAGTGTTCGACGAATTCTAAGGGAAGAATTGAACATGAGAAAGGTCTGTGCAAAAATGGTTCCAAAACTGCTGTCAGATGAACAAAAAGAACGTCGCAAGGAATTGTGTTTGGACCTTTTGCATCGCACTGAGAATGAACCAGATTTGTTGAATTCCATAATTACTTGTGATGAAACTTGGGTATTTACGTATAATTTGGAAACCAAGCGACAATCAGTGCAGTGGGAGTCAACATCATCTCCAAGACAAAAAAAAGCACGCGTGAGTCGTTCGAAGTTCAAAGCCATGTTGTTTTCTTTGATATCCAGGGTATTGTGATGGCAGAGTGGGTACCCAGCGGCCAGGCGGTAAATCAGCAGTATTACATTGAAGAATTGACGAAATTGCGTGAACGTGTGAGAAGGAAACGACCGGAATTATGGAGAAACGGGTGGATTTTGCACCAGGACAACGCGCCAGCCCACAACGCCTTGTCTGTGAAGCAATTTTTAGCTACTAAAAACATCACTGTGCTAGAGCACTTACCCTACTCGTCAGACCTCGCTCCATGCGACTTCTACCTCTTCCCAAAGATCAAGTCAGTGCTCAAAGGAACCCATTTTGTGTCGGTAGAAAATGTGAAAGCAAAAACGGCGGAGATCCTCAACAGCCTTACAGAACATGACCTGCGGAATTGCTTTGAACATTGGCAGCATCGTATGCAGCTGTGTGTCAACTCAGAAGGGAACTATTTTGAAGGCCATCGTAGTTGATTTCCTGAATTTGTTAAATAGAAAGAGCTACAGACACAGTCTCGTTTTTTTGTATCGGACCACGTATATAGTGTCATGTATCTACCGGACCAAACAGTGTCATGTGTCTTATGGACTACACAGTATCATGTGTCCGCTGGACTATACAGTATCATGTAGCTACTAGGCCACACAGTGTCACGTATCTACTAGGCCACACGCTGTCGTCTATCTACTAGACCATAGTGTGTATCTAGTATACCACACAGTGTCTTATATCTACTAGGCCACACGCTGTCGTGAATCTACTAGACCACAGTGTCGTCTATCTAGTAGACCACACGCTGTCTTGTATCAAGTAGGCCGCACGATGTCGCGTATCTAGTAGACCACACGATGTCGCGTATCTAGTAGGCCACACGATGTCGCTTATCTAGTAGGCCACACGATGTCGCGTATCTATTAGACCACACGATATCGAGTATCTACTAGACTACACGCTGTCGTGTATCTAGTAGACCACACGCTGTCATGTATGTACTAGACCACAGTGTCGTGTGTCTGTTAGACTACATGCTGTCCTGTATTTGCTAGACCACACGATGTCGCGAGTCTAGTAGACCACACGTCACATAACTCACACTGTACAACCAAACACATGATACATCGTTTGGTTTATGACGCTCGAAGGAAGTGCTCTGAAATACTGGAAATTCAGTTGGTAGAGTGAGGCACATGATGTTTAACAAGACAGGCAAACAAAGTACGTACAAACGTAACATGAGGCGTGTTCGTGTAACCATTGTTACAGTGGGAAAGCAATAAGTATTACGTATTGTGAGTGTGTGTTTGTGGCCTTATTTATTCAGCACGCAAAGCACGTGTCACTTTACATTGTCATCAATATGGCCCGTCCGGCTCTGCCATATTTCTCCACACTATCTCATAAACGCCACGATTTAAAAAAAAAGGCTGTTGAACGTAAAATGCGTGTTTTGGTTTTCTCTACAACTTTTGTCTGAAACATTTATCATTCTAATAAGAATTCAGCGAAATAGTATCATAAATGTACACAGGTCTTCTTGTGAAGTGCCCGTTATTCTTGTTAGATTTTCATAAAACTTGAATTTTCTCGACGGATTTTCGAAAATAACTCAAATACCAAATTTCATGGTCATGCGTCTAGTGGGAGCCAAGTTGTTCCATGCGGACGGATGGACGTAGGCAGACACAGATATGACGAAGCTAATAGTCGCTTTTCGCAGTTTTGCGGACGCCCCTAAAAATATTGTTAGTAGATCTGGACATAAATGCTGTGAAATGCGAATAGCCCGTTGCTAGGCAGCCACAACCTTCTGTAATGTCTGACTCAACCAGTAAATGTTTTATTTGATTTGGCATGATATAAGATAGATGGCCGTGCCATTGCTCAGGCGGTTAGTAGCTGGCCTCTCTGCCGTGGCCAGTGTTCGATCCCAGGCTGATACATGTGGGACTTCTGGTGAACAAAATGGCATTGAGAGGAGTCTTCCTCGGAGAATTTCGATTTTCCCCTGTTATTATCATTCCACCAGTGCTTCTTTCTCGTTCATGTACCACCGACGCTGTGTAATCTCGTTAAACAAGTGGCACTAATCAGTTAATGTCGCAGCTAATATTGTGAGGCTGTGTCGTGTTCCCAAGTTTCTGTTTGTTATTGTCGGCCGCTACGGAAACCCACGGATGTGATGGTGATGTGTGTCACGCCGTGCAGAATGTCTGCCCGTTCGCTGCTGCAAGCCCGATGATAAACCAGAGGCAAACGTTAACATGAATCTGGATGGTAATATCACAGGCAAAGGCAATGAAGACGTTTGTTCGTCGTGTGTGTAGTGGTGACCAGGTAACTTGCTAGCTGTGCTCCCGAACACAGCGTGATACATAGCTGCAGTCGGCACGGTGTGGTCGCTGCTAGGCTCACCTTGGAACGGCCAGGCAGCGTTATGCCTTTTTCAAAAACATTTACTTTTTGGGCTCAGTGCACGGTAGCAACCGTGTGTGAGGTTACAGGAGAAAAGGACGGGAAACATAGCGTTGTGTGTAGAGGTATGATTTTGTTAGTAGTGTATTAGTGTAGCATTATGTTACACGGTTGTGAGTGTTCAGGGTCTGTTGCTGCAGTTACTTAATGTGTCGTTAGCGATAACTGTTGAGTCGAAAGACGGAGGAACAGGAGCCTTCTGCCACAACTGTATTGTGCAGTGCACATGTGAGGTGCCGGCTTGAATCAGGCGTTGTGCTTACTTTCTCTTGTCGGAGATGTACTTCTTCGACACGAGAAAGTGGAAGGAGGCGTTGCTGTATTTTTATGTCATGGTTACGTTCTGCGTGTTAAATTCTATTTATATGTTATTAATCGACCGGACGAGATAGATCGATATACATAGAATTCGCAGCTTTCCAGCCCACACTCTTCTTTCCTTCTTTCTTAGTCTGACTCTGTCTACTCACTCTACGTGTAGAGGGCTATTGTTGCACTCGATCACGCCACACACACACACACACACACACACACACACACACACACACACACACACACACACACACACACACACACACGTTAGGACTTCTCTGGACGAGAGGTCGGACCGTCGGAGAGACGTCTGCCTTTACCCTACAACATTCACAAGAGACGTCCTGGCCCCTGGCGGGATTCGAACCCTCAACCCCAGCCAGCGAGCGACCGCAGATCGCAGAGCCTGTCTACACACTGCCAAATAATTACGAAATTTGTATTTCTCGCAGACCAGTGTACCATATTGCATAAGTGTCGTCCTTCCACTTAATTGAACTGCTGCTGCTGTATATGTGCTTAATATATTTCATTATATCGCTGTAATGCTGTTATTTTAGTTTTGGCTTTTGCACCTCACACAGCAGTGTGAGGTTTAGCTCTAAATCGCGTGAAATTTTGTGACGATGTGTGTAGGCACTCCTGTATTTTTGTAATGCCTGATAATGGATATCGATGAAAGTCGAAAAATGTTGCAGCACAACACTAGGACAAGTATAATTGTGATAGACCACCTCTATTCCTGTATTTTTTACTCGTTCGGAATTAGCATTCTTGCCAACGCAACCTTCCAACAGATTAACAGTTGCTCAACCATAGACGAAAGTGTGGGCTTAGCAGAAGGGAAGGGAAGGGCCAGGTCCTCTGTCGTGGGGAGACTTATCTGTCGATTTACCTCTTCCTGAAGATAAACATTCCTCGGACGAAACGCCCTTAACGATATCCGTTTTGTCTTGTACATGTGTAGTTTATTGGACGACAATACATTAGGGTATGGGTGCACAGATCTAGGGCGCCAGGTCGCGCCTTGCATTTGTGGCTCCTCAGTTTGGAACTTGCAGAATGTCTCCTTTCTGGCGCCAGTACTTTAGAGGAGGATGCTAGATTCTTTGAAAAGTTGTGCACCTGTGCATCAGCGCTTTTAAGATCTTATTTCACGAGATTTTTAGAAAGCCACTTCAGACAGTACATTATATTCCGCAGTGATGCCTGCAGCAGCGCTGCACAACAGACATGATGGTGCGGCTCACTCCCTCTCTTCTGTCTAAATACGGTCCAACTGAGTGGCCACGGTGCTGGCATATTGTTGGAAGGCCCGAGGAAAACCATGAAACTTTTAACATGGTAGGCATTCAGACCTGAATACAAATACAGAGGTGTTCGAACGACATGGCGTATGCAGTTTGAACGTTTGTGCCTGTGCCCACTTTCCTCATATTGGAAAACAGGTGCCTTGCTTAAATTTACGCCTTTATATGCAGACTTTCTCGGAATGGATCTTTGTTACACGTAGACTTTTTTTAAGTGACAGTACTTTTCGTCCAGTGCTCCCAAATTTCCGAAACAGCATTCCTTTTTGGATTTTGCCCAGCAGTTGGTGTGGACCTAAAATAGTGCAAGTAACAGGAAATGCAGTTACACCGTTACGGGTCCTGTGCGCGTGTTCTGTTGCGCAGCCGTTGTTGACGTTTCGTGTTAGACGTACGCAGCCACGTGTTAACTTGGTTGTAGGTGAGTGTAGACAGCCACTTGTTCACCTGTTGCCAGCGGTGTTGGCTATCAGCACCGCCAACGGATTTCATTTCTGCAGCCCTCATACATATAGTTTCTTCCGAGCTCTCACACATCGTATCTTTGACAGAAATTTCTCGCTTGTGTTGGTTGCCAAGTCGTGGGAACGGTGCATTTGTACAGATACTGGCCACTTATGTTTCCCTCTTGTTGTTGGTAAATGAAACACAACTTTGAAGCACTCACCACTTTTCTCTCTGGACTAATTACGTTACCACGATTCATTTACACGGAAGTAAGGTCCTTATCTGTCACTGACTGTAAGCGAGATTGTGGCTGGCTGATCGGGCTTCGGCCGCGTACGGTAGACAGCAGGTTACGTCAACAGCCTAAAGTGCAGCGGTCAGTTACTGGCACATTTGTCAGGTACACCAGTCGTAGGAACGCGGCTGTCGCGGTAATAATTACTCGTAATACTCCACAGGTGTAATATTACAGATCCGAAATTTGAACTTGACGGGGGGCGGGAACCAGCAGTTTGGAGCAGGGTTAAACAGTTCCACGGACTGCGAACATGTTTAGAGCTTAGGGGTTAGAAGTGGCAGGTAGCAAGTTTCGTAATACTGTCTGCTTTTTGTGTGTATGTGGTGAACGGAGCATGTGCATTGTGAATAGTATTACGTGTAGGTTCGTAGAGCAGCGTGGTACTGCCCTACAACGTACTGGCGGCGTGTTGCAGTCACATTTCATACGCGTACAAACTGAAGTCGTTCGGTGATAAGTCACGTATTAAGGCTTAAAATTCAGAGTCAGAGACTTTCTTGCACACTGCCAGTACACTCTCTACAGCTACCGCCACTCACCCATCCCAAGCAACGTCGCTAAATGCAGTGGGTTTGTAGCGCCAAATTCCACGTATTATTATTATTTCATCAATACATTTTTACCGTATCCGTGGGAGCCGTTAAATATTTCATGCCTGGTACTCCCACGTTTAAAATTTCCAAGTAAGTGCCAAAGGTCGTCGGATGACCTCGTCGAGATGTTTGTTGACTTAAAAAACTAAACTGGCCTTAGGCCAAAAATACCACATTAGTTGTACGCCCGACTAGGGTGCTAATGCTTTGCGACTTGCTTCACAATGTTAAATCTGGTACATGTTATACAGCCGTCGGCAAAACACTGGTATGATATTCCAAGGTCCTTTCGTATCTCCAGTTTTCACCGCTGTAGGCAGTGATACACGATCGTCGCTACACGTATGGTTGGACTCATATTATGAACCTAACATAAAGCAAGGTAGGACTGCACATGTACGTGTCGCTAGGTCCACGGTCGCCATATGTAATTGGAGAGAAGCGGCGTTGCTTAACCCTTTAAGGACGAAAAAGTTCAAGTACTGCTCCATCCATTGCTCCTTGATTTTCGAAAGAGCATTGCCTTTTTGGAAGGCTCTCATGCTTCACCCGTCTGTCCGTCCGGAAACAGCGACACATAGATGAAGATAAATATGGAGCATTTGTGGAATGATGCTGACAGGGGAAACGCAAAATACTCGGAGAAAACCCAGTGCCACTTTGTCCACTACGAACCTCACATGCACCGACCTGGGATTGAACCCGAGTCTCCGCACTGAGAGTCCGGTGAATAACCGTCTGTGCCATGGCACGGTCTGTTGGGAACGAAACAAAACTGAGCCATATTGAAAGATTCACTCGTACTGCGCAGTAACCTTCCGCTGTGTATGCATATTGTGCCGCCCCTCTGTAGACAGGGGACATAGTATTTTAAGGAGAAAATGTTAATTCCCTTACAGCGGTTATGAGACACTTTTGTTTCTTTTCATTGTGCATTCTGTGATTCATGTAAAATATTGTTTGTGGGCCTATTTTGGTATTTATTTGGAGTGAAGTAGGGGACGTCAAACTTGGGAAGGTTGGGAACCGCTGCGCTAGATGACGTTGGGAGAACCGCAAGACCATCCTGATGTGAGAGACTGCTCTGAGCAGCAGTGAACATGGCCTGTACTGGACACAACAGCCTGACACACTGACTGCTGGGCCAGCTGTCATTCCGCTGATGATTTTGAGTGGGCTGCAGAATGGGGCTTCAGTTTTTCATTTAAATTCAGGGCTTTCGAATTTGGGTAGTGAGCCATTTGACGGCTGTGACGACGTCCAGTCGAATTACGGCAGGACGAACGCTGATTGTAAAAGACGACATGGCGGGGTGGTCTTGTCAGTTAACGTGCTTCCATACATACCACGTAGGCGTTCTCTACGAAGTAAAAAAGAAAAAGACGCTTTTAGGCGTTCTTTGCGAGCTGCCCCAGAATGCCTTACACCACGTCCGTCCTCCTTAACATATCGGCGACTAAACTGCCTGTCGGATTTTTATGAAATTAGGTGTAGAATTGCTTTACAGAAACTTTTGGATTAGGCGTGAGTTAAGTGAAAATCGGCGCCAGGTCGCAGTGTCACACTTCGGTCCGTATTTCCTGACCGGTGTTGGACCGACACTGCGACACTCGACGCCCAACGTCTCCACGCAATGCCGCAGAGCACTGGTCAGTTCCGTTAACATCGGCACAGTGGAAGGCACACTGCAGTTATGGGCGGCAGTGAAATGTTGCTCCCGTTTTCTAAATTTTGGTCGACTTTTATAAGGCTGGACGCAGGAGCTGTCCACAGACAGTCCCTGAGTGCGTATGAGTTCCGTGAAAGCTGCACTGTACTTGCGGAAATAAAGTATGTATGTATGTATGTATGTATGTATGTATGTATGTGTGTCCGTATTTTTAAATATTTTTCATCTTCCGTGTATTCAGTGATGGTCATAATCCAACCAAATGCACTTTGTAGGATATATATATATATATATATATATATATATATATATATATATATATATATATATATATATATATGTGTGTGTGTGTGTGTGTGTGTGTAAACGTGCACAGATTATTTTGCATGATACTTTATCCGACACGTTTCGATTGTGATCGAGCAGTCGTCAGGAGATACAGTTCAAGGGACTGTCCATGATATGTGAACACGTTTTCATTAGAGGGTGCAACACGTGTATCCATCCATGTACAGGGTGTTTTGGTACTGGACACAGACTGGCTGGTTCAACATTCACTATACTCGTATGTGTATACTATTAATAAAACTATTTAAAAACAAGTCTAGAAGCAACTTTATTAATAATTGTCAGCGACATTTTTCGGCTTTGTAAGCCATCTTCAAGCTGATTTCACAATTGCGGTACGAACTACAGTATTGCACTGCCATAAGTGGTTTGGACGAGATGTCTTACATCATAATGGAATATTATAAGAAGTGATGTACATTAAATAGGTTTAAAAATTGTGAAATCTGTAAATTAAAACTTTAAAATGTATGCAGTATCATAAAATAATGGTGTAATCTGGAGAATAGATGTTGAAGCGTAGGCTAGATGGAGAGACTTCAAGGCAGTGGGTAGCGCGTGTGTGTGTGTGTGTGTATATATATATATATATATATATATATATATATATATATATATACACACCACGTATTGCACCGCTGAACTGCAATAATGTAATCTTTAACAATATGTGTTTTTTTGTGGTAAGAATATTACCATCAGCTGGGATAATGTATATATTAGTGGTGGTACTTACGTTATGATGCTATATGGGTATGTATGTTCCGAATTCACTGGTTACTCTTTGGATTTTGGTGTGTTTTGATAATTATGTATTATAAGTTAAATCTCTCGGTGTAGCTTGCGTGATGTGTGCTGTCAGTTGACGCATGCGTAGAAATTGTACTGCGGTGTACTGTGCGTTGTAGGTAGCTGTTCACTGCTGTGCACTGTTGTGAATGCTGTAAGCCTGCTGAAGGAAGGAGGGGTAGGCCTATAGTTAGGGAGTGTGGAGTGGTGGATTGGAGATGTAGGAAGTAAGGTATCACTTGGAAGGTAGTTAAAGGTAATTAGAGGGGTTAATTTTTTAAGGCTGGTGTCAAAGATTATGTCGGGAAAAATGGCGTGTTTGTCATTTGATTGGTTATCTGATGTGGCTTCTTGTATATGTAAAACCTTTCCATGGAGTTGAGTTGTGGACTCCTTTTTCTGAAAGTATAACACTTCCACAGTATCCTTCATGGGCCCAAAAGAGTGTCGTCATTTAGGTGCTGGGCGAATTTGGAGGAGCTGTTGTTGTATTTCTGAAGGCTCGATTGTGTTCTGTATACCTATTAGAGAAGAATCTACCTGTCCGCCCTACACACGTTTCTCCGTAATCTGCACAAGTTAATTTGTGTACACCACTGGCGAGGTATTTGTTGGTTTGAGCTTTTGGTTTTACATTTATTTCAGTGGAATTATTCGTTCTGTAGGCAATTTTTAAGTGTGTTCACAGTTTTTTAAAACCTATTTTATGTATATAATTTCTTATAATATTCCATTTTGATGTAAGATCTCGTCCAAACCATTTACGTCAGTGCAATGTGTAAAATATACCGCAATTGTGTATTCAGCCTGAAGTGGCTTACAAAGCCGAAACATGTCGCTGATGGTAAACCATTAATAAAGTTGCGTCTAGTTTTGTTTTTTAAATAGTTTTATTAATAGTGTATTCAAACACAACGGGATGCCGTGCCCACAAATTGCGTAAAATTAAAAAAAGTGTGTGTATAAATATACATATTGATAATTAAATCTTTAATTATGAGAAAACATTAAAATTATAAACAAAATAAGACTGTCTGGCATATTTAACGAACTTACAGTTCTGTATACTAGTGAGTATTTTAAGGTAACTAGATGTCACACACAGCCGATCCCAGTGTTGCGCCGAAACAAACAAACAAGATGTCACACAGGCTATTACCACTTCAAGATTCAACGTATTACCTTTTAAATATTCTATAATGAATACAAGTTTAAGTTTTTAATATTGTACACACACACACACACACACACACACACACACACACATA
>Ga0268261_10004128_pt1 | contig 10824 bp, 9 predicted proteins | sample TergutNc150P1_FD_190353 | JGI IMG/M metagenome (GOLD analysis project Ga0268261, IMG submission 190353) | Nasutitermes corniger P1 segment gut microbial community from laboratory colony in Florida, USA - Nc150 P1 (SPAdes) (version 2) | ecosystem: Host-associated > Arthropoda: Insects > Digestive...
TTTTATATTACCAGAAAATCCCCCTGAACTGTTCTTCCCCATACTATTAATCAGAGACATTGCCTGACGTGTTGAAATAACAGAATGAGTGAAAAATAGGACAGTTGATGTGAACTGGAATACATCCAATGGAGTGATTTTCTTCTCATTTTGAGCTTTAACAATAATGTTTGCAAGTACATTGCTTACTGCCAGACCGTTAAGAACGCACGAGCTGACAGCTACTGATTTTATAGCGATCTGTCCTGCCAATGGCAATTTTGCAGCTGTCCGAGCAGTTTTAGCAGCTCCTGCCATGGTACCTCCTGACACAATGCCCATCGCACCACCTACAGTCCCCAACCAACAATTTCTGGACACAGCACTGTCCAGACCAATGCTCTGCTGATGTTGATCACGGTCCACTAGGGTTTGTATGTTGCGTGTGGCCGCATAAACTCCAGTTAACGTCGATACTCCAACTGCACCTACGATGGTAAACAAATAGTTTGCTGGAAATGAATTCATTCAAATAATACTTATGACATGATGAAGATGTAAGGAAGGTTTTTGTGTACTTCATCCCACTGTGGTACATCATGCCAATATTGACATACGTACTGCTGTCAACAATAACAAACTGCATTAGTTTAATCAATGCATGCTACATCTGTTGGTAATATAGACCATAATCAGGCATTAAAATATGACACTGAGACCAAAATAAAATAAAATGCACACACACACACACACGCGCACGCACGCACGCACGCGCGCGCGCGCGCGCGCGCACGCACACACACACACACACACACACACACACACACACACACATATATATATGTAATTTTGGGTTATATAGTCATGTATTTTAATGCCTGAGGATGGTCCACACAACCAAAATGTGTAGCATGCACTGATGAAACTAATAAAAAAAACTTGTAAGGTTTGCTTTACAGATCAATGAATTTCAGCCTCTTGTGACACAAATCGGAATTACATGGGTAAAAAATGGGCTACTCAGATGACCAACTTTGTCTGGATTCCTGGCAAACCTAAAAGAGGAATGTGCAAACTGTGGATACGGATAACATGCTTCTGGCCTGCTAGCCTGCACCTTGCTATAACGTACACATTTGAAGTCATATGTTCCTGGTGTAATTAGTGATATATAACTCGATATATTATCGATATTGTAATGTGCCGAAGTAACACTTTTACTCTTACTGAGAAATGTTCAATACAATTAAGGTAATCCATCTACACATGCCATTAGAATACACGAGAACAAGTAGTTTCAACAAGATTTGCGTTACAACAAACAATCATTAATTATTTTTAGTAACTAAATTGTTTGTATTTATGGAAGTTTTCAACTTCGTTAAAGTATTTCATAGTTCTGTATTCATTTACCACATAAGTCACATCAACACCTTGAACAAACAGATTGTTAATAATCTGCTGTACTTCAAAAAATGTACTAGCAAATTATGGCAGAACTGTTCCTATGCTTAACTAAGCACCATGCCAAACACAAACAGTACAGTGAACACTGTAACTGTGTGCCTTATTAACCAAACACAAACAGTACAGTGAACACTGTAACTGTGTGCCTTATTAACCAAACACAAACAGTACAGTGAGCACTGTGACTGTGTGCCTTATTAACCAAACACAAACAGTACAGTAAGCACTGTAACTGTGTGCCTTATTAACCAAACACAAACAGTACAGTGAACACTGTAACCGTGTGCCTTATTAACCAAACACAAACAGTACAGTGAGCACTGTAACTGTGTGCCTTATTAACCAAACACAAACAGTACAGTGAACACTGTAACTGTGTGCCTTATTAACCAAACACAAACAGTACAGTGAACACTGTAACTGTGTGCCTTATTAACCATCACACTAGAATGAAACGGCAGGTCACTGCCTACATGCTTTACACATGCACTACGAGATCACAGCAGTTTTCATCATTGGAGAAATGCACTGGTGTTCTCACAGTATTTAATAACATGTACAATGGCAAAGGAATACAGAAGAAAAAAGGAAAAAGATAGTATTGAAGTTTGTTTATATTCCCTCTGAATTTTTTACCAGCCTTTCTCACTAGTAGAATGAGTATGACAGAGCTACAACAGGCAAGATACCTCTTGCAGGTGCCATGTATGTTTAGCTAATCAGATAATTCTCAAATAAACGTCCACCATCAGTACAATCACGTTTACACTAACAAAGAAGATTCGTAACTAAATGAAGTGAAATTGTATTTCTCATGTAATTATTAATTACTGACCAGTGGCCATGCTGCTGACACATTATCTACCAGTACCAGCTACCTCTGAAACTGTCATTCTGTCCTCCTCAAGCAAAACCTACAGCATTCCATTATTAACGTTTTATAGTACGTAACATTTTGCTCCATTTACACCTGACTAACACAAACTGGCAGCTGTCTATTGTATCTTGTGCAGTTAGCAAATATGTGGTTCCACTGTTTCATCAGTGGATGATGTGTGACGTCTATTAACGTTCTGGTCTCTTACCTGCACACATTTTGGGCAAAATGGCCAGTTGAAAAGACACTCAACTGCAACTAACTTCTAGGCTTGAACCGTGCCAAATCCACACAGACACTTCACACACTTTACAACATGCTTATATATTTTCAGCATGTCCATTAATACAATTCTGGTTTTCTAACAGGGCATATTTGAATGAAATGTCACTTATCCTGTTACTAACCTGCAACAAATGCCAATGCCACTGGCAAAAACAGTCCTGCAATTAAAGTCCCTGCTGCACCCACACTAAGAACTGTTCCTCCAATGTCAAGACCCTGAAGGACCTTTGCTCCTGTCCGTCCAGCTGGAGAGATTCCAAACTCAACTTCCACATCTCCATTCACTGCTGAGTACACACCATTTCTTGGATAGCAAAGCACACATTCTGGTATTGTATTATCTTCCAAATAATCTTGCAAGTCTTGTACACTCGACCACATGAATCAATGAAGAGATTAATATTCTGTTTAAAAATTATATCAAACTGAGGAATTCTTATGACAGGAACTGTGATGCGATCATCTCTTGTCTTCCCAAGCATGAACAAAAAAGATACACAAATATTCTTTGGATTTTTATGGTGCTTCATGCACTTCTGGATAATGTCAAAAATGTTGTTTATCTCTTTTAGCTTTTTATCTGTATATCCTGTACTATCATTCAAGTTTGCACATGGTTCTTCTTCTGGAACACCAAACAGTGCAAACCCAATCTCTCTCTTCAGATTACCATAATGTGGCGGTTCAAACTCCCTCCACATCGGTCTACCAAGCATATCAAAAAGGTCTTGCTGCTCCTTTACTGCTTCCTCTCTCCATACAAGCATCCCATCAGCATTCCAGTCTACAGCCATCTTATGAGAAAAAACCTGTAATAAGCACAAACACATTTTCTTTTGAATTCAAGTAAAATAAAATGATCCCTGTGCATGTCATTAAGGCATACAGAGGCAGGGAACATACAGCTACACACACTTTAACATTAGATAAATGTCAGTGGTCAGCTTCATGACCCGGCTGATTTATCCCCGGAACCCAATGAAAACTGAACAGGGTCTCATTCCTTACAGGTCACAGTCCATAATGCAACCAGAACAGTGCAATACTGCTTGACTTCAGACAGTTCTCATGACAGATATTTTCAGACAGTTCACATGACAGATATCTTCAGACAGTTCACATGACAGATATCTTCAGACAGTTCACATGACAGATATCTTCAGACTTTCATTCACACAATTAATACCGATAATAAACTGACAGTGAAGAAAGTTTCAACAAGTAAGGAGGACTAAAGCTAGTAAAAAATGTACAGTGCACTGCTGGACTACTACTGACCAGTTACCATATTTTATGAGAACGGTACTTAACCCTTATCCTGCTAACGTGGAGAATATGGTGAGCTCCTAATAATGCCAGCAGATGGCAGATGGAATTTAACTCGGCGTTTAAAAGGTTGAGGTGTGATCATAAAATTCACAGTATGGATAATGAATTTACCATTACATAAATTTTGGATGAGTACAAACAGTTTTCAGCATGTAATGCAAAACATCAGTGACCAAAATTATTACTTAACAAATACTAATTTGTTACACAAATTCAGTTGACACTCATTATACAGCGGGCGACCGCAACAGTGCCACAGTGGAACAACTTGCAGCACAGTTACCTGCAGCATACTGTGCACTGCACAGCACAATTACCTGCAGCATACTGTGCACTGCACAGCACAGTTACCTGCAGCATACTGTGCACTGCACAGCACATTAATCTTATCTCAGACATCTAAACAGAGGCTTTAACAATTCTTGTAAGTTAATTTCAGTTGAGACTGGCTACGGGCTGGACGGGCCGGGGATCGAATTCCGGTTGGGGGGCGAGATTTTCCGCACCTGTCCAGACCGCCCCTGGGGTCCACCCAGCATCCTGTACAATGGGTACCGGGTCTTTCCCGGGGGTAAAGAGCGGCCGGGGCGTGACGCTGACCCCTCACCCCCTTCTAGTGTCGTGGTCATGAAAGAACAGAGCTACCCATATACCTCTACTCCCCCTGTGGGCTGTACGGCCTGTACAGAGCCTCGGTGCCTTTACAAGGGCACACTTTAATTTCAGTTGACCCACTATTACTACTTCTGGTGGGTAAAACGATGCATATGTATCACGTCTGCAACCACAAGATTTCGGTAACGAGCAGGTCTACATTTATAACCCTTCAGCCAGTGGCAACACAGATCATGCTACGGAATTTCACAACAGCCTAAACACTCTGAAGCAAGTACACTTTCCGTGAACTGAGGACACGCTATTTGTGTTTGGCAGTTCAGTACAAATACAAGTGCTATTGCCATGAGACATCTTCTGCAGTGTGCCACAATACAGCACTCTCCTATACAACCACAGTTCTTTAGAAATTAGAAATACACAAAAGTATATATGTTTTGGAAGTTTACATGACTTTTATAATTGGAGTGCCACATAACAAAACATAAAAAATGCCCCCTCAGTTAAAACTAGAGATCCCCAGCCTAATATGCAGCCTCATGATAACCATTGCGGGTCCATAAATAGCAGGGTATCTGAATAGGTAAGCAACTATTAGTTTTTCGGAAAGGGCAGTGTGCCATTCAGTGAGTGCGTTAATGGTGATAAATTACTCATGTCCACAGATATACACGATGTCATTACAATTCATCAGTCGCCTTTTGGTCTGGTAATCGAAATAACGTAACAGAATGCTAATACAATTGTGTTTGTACAGCTATAACCAAATAAATTACGGAGACAAATTCCATAATTGAAGAACGTACAGTGAAATATGCAGTTAAGCAGTTTTTACAACAATTAATTTAAAATTTCAGGTGAATATCTACTGCCAAGGAAAAGGAATAAGAAACCATGCTTTGCGGCATCTACATTCCCTATACGTTATCACAAAATTAAAATATCCTACGGCTAAAACGCTGAGAAACGAACCAAAGACTTGTTTATGCTGTCACTACTCTTACACATACCAAAAGGAAACATTACAGAACATACAGCACCGGTTAAGCTGGTAATGTTGTAAAAAAAACACAGCATTTATTTCTCAAAGAAAGAATTTCGCACAAAATGATACTCAACACGATAAGAGTTTAACTCAAACTTCTAAATATATAATGGAAATTCTCAAGACACATAACACACGCCCCTACATTTCATAACAACGTTCTGAACAGCATTACTTCAAATTCCCTTAACATTTACAGCTTGGATTATATGGACTTGTTAGAACAATGGCCACAGAAGAAAAATACTGGAATTGAATAAACTTACACCACGAACTTGCCAAACTCCAACTGTACCTACTACAATCAAACCAAAATTCCTCCTGCTAAGTGCTGAACGGATTACGTTGTTCACAGTTCATATAGTCGTATTGCCACACCCAGACTCTTCCTTTGGGCGTCGGTGACGCTAATGTGGGTATTCCCGGGCAAAGATACTGTCAAGTAATGGCACGGACTAGACAGTGTCACTTGAAGTACACGGCTAAACAGATTCACGAATTACAGAGCCAGTATTTACTAATACGTTTAAAATAACAAAACCAACCGTTATATCCGTCCGACGCACCTTCTGTGTTAGTGTTATTTAGCCACATGGTGTTACAACTGGCTCACCACACATAAATGTTACAGATCACACAAAAACGACTGTCAAGTTCACCAAGATCATACATTTGTCAACGAAAACTATAGCAGCAACACACATTACGAGATAGAGACCAACATCTATTCCGTCAAATTGTAGTTGTCGGCAGCGGGCAACGGAATGTAATATGATTATTAACCCTTATCCTGCTAACGTGGAGAAAATTGTGAGCTCCTAATAATGCCAGCAAATAGCAGATGGGATTTAATTCAGCGTTTAAAGGGTTAAGCGATTCTACCAAGGCACCGAACTTTGTCGACGTCAAATGACGTAGGAAACGGGTTAAGCCAGACAGTAGACCTTCTAATTTAGCCTTAGTCAAATTCCAACTTGATGCACAAAATTCTTTATTTATTTATTTATTTATATATAATACATTTATTAAAATCCTCTACGTGTTTCGAGCAGTACGCTGCTCATCTTCAGGAGGTCTAATTGTATCTATGCAGCATCTGATATCGTCACTCTCTGTAGGTAACTGTCCTGTGCACCAGTTAAAAAAGAGCGAGTTCTTTCGTAATAACCGGTGCACAGGACAGTTACCCACAGAGAGTGACGATATCAGATGCTGCATAGATACAATTAGACCCCCCAAAGATGAGCAGCGGACTGCTCGAAACATGTAAATGATTTTAATAAATGTATTATATATAAATAAATAAAGAATTTTGTGCATCAAGTTGGAAATTGACTAAGGTTATACTACGATGCACGGTCAGCCAATCATCAAGACTTCTAATTTCGGTTGAGTCTTTTGCGCTATTGCGTGGGGCGACAACCGTACCACCACAGACCATAGTACCTCCATGAGCCGACTATCTTGAATTCTTGTCGCCACCACCTGAGGGTTAGTACTGGTATTTCGTTTGTTTGCTAGCACAACTTGTCCCCCACTTCCCCTCGTAATAGTTTTTGTTTATTACGCCTATACAACCCTGAATTGTACTGCCCACTGCCGTTCTCACGTTTTGTAAACAGCCACAGGTTATCGCACTTGCCGATCGGGTTAGGTTGCAGCTACTTGCTGCTGTAAACCATGGATCATAGCTGTAAACCTACCACTGCGACTAGCATACATTGCAGCCATGGATTAGAGATCACAGCCACGGATGTCAGAAGTACAAATTACATATGTCTGAGACGCGGATTGAGAGTGTGAAGTTTTGTGATGGATGTTTGGTTAAAGAGAATGCCTGAAATGTTATACTGTTCGAAGATATTCGTTCTTGGAAAATTGTAATGGCTTCTAAAAAGGTTGCGGCTGATGGTGAAAGTAAGGACGAGGTCGATGAAGTGACGGTTATAAAATTTGAGAGTGAGGACGATGATCATGGAAACGGGATGTTGCCGCACCACTCTTCAGAAAATTTAGATACCGACGTAGATGAAGAAATAGAATTGTTTTTGAAGCAAGGGTTAATATCGGAACAAGACGTTTCTGAGGATGGGGTAACACAGAAACGAAGTACCAATGAAAAAAGTCGAAACGCCCTGGACACTGGTAATGAGAATGTGGCGCGACTCGATTCTGAGTGTAGGGTGACGATACATCGAGTAGACGATTCGTCGGAAATAAAACAGAGCGTACCAGTTGAAAATAGTGTGCCAGAGAAAGGGAGTGACCAAACCGAAATACTTCACAAGAAACGATTGCGCGACAGTGATGTGAAAGATGAGACGGAAATCGATTATGGTTTGGGAATCGTTGTTGAAAGTGGAACAAATTCTTTGGAGATTACGGAACATTCCGATAATGCATCAGGAAGTAAAAACGAAACTGATCAAAATGCATTTGATGTAAAAGTGAAAGCTGGTGCCGAAGGTAAATGTATGGAAACAACCTCTGGAAGAACGTGTTTAATAAATCGAGATTTGAGTCCTCTGTGGGATAGTTATATACTAGCAGTAAAGGGGATTCCTCCAAAGGAATCTGGGGTAAGTCACATAGAAACTCTTCTGGTATATATGTCTGTCGGCAGTGTGTTTGCAATCATTTGGCTGGGTGGTTGTTGATGAACTTTGGGGTGTTTATTAAAAGAGGACCATTTCTTATGCTTCTTTTAAGCTGACAAGCTGTGACTTCCTTTGTATTGGGCAGATACTATAAGTGAGTGGGATCAAAGTGATTTACGGACTAAATATGATATAATACAGGTTGAATTTCTTTTGTACTGAGGTTAGATTTAGAGATTCACAGTTGGGATGTAGTAATTATTTTCTGTCTGTGAGGTACTGGCACTTCATTGCATACAAAAAACAGTCAATCCTGGTTTTTGTTTGTCATAACTTTCAGTTTTGTGCAGATCCCAATAGAGAAATTGTAGGTTGTTGGAAGCTGATTTTGATTCGGGTGCGCTATCTATGAGACTAACGAAATAGGAAATAGCACTGAGAATCATTCACTGTTTGGACCTTGTCAATTGTCCCACATTTAAAATAAATGTCTAACATGGGGTGGTGGACAAAATTCAAACAGTAAGTGATTCAGTATGTAATATGTCTTTTCCAGAAGTATGTAGAATTGCGTTAGGAAATGACCTGTTGTGATCAGAAACTTAGTGCATTTAGTGCCATTGATTTGTAGTCTAAGTGTGTTATGTATTTAATATTTTTATTGGATCTTTGGGGGACATTGTTAGTGTTGTACTTTTCTGACCATTTAGTTTACATTTTTATATGTATATTTATTATGGTTTGTATAATGATGCTGTCAGTAGCTCAGTTGACAGCGGTCCATAATACAGTAGACAGTTATCATGGGTACTGTCATGTAACGTTTTTATGAACATGTTTTCATTGACATATTGGAATACTGTTATTAGAAATACAAACAATATATATTCCTGGAAATGGTAATGTAATGTAATCATAATAGATGCATTCATTGCTGTCTTGAATACTTTTCATGACTGTTATGTATGAAGAGGACACAGGTCCGGGTTGTCAACAGAACACTGACTTTCCCTCCCCCTCCTCCTCCATTGTCCAAGAAGAGTAAGCACCTCTCTAGTTATTCTTCTCCATGTTTTCCAATCCTGCACTACTTCTCGCCATTTAACAGTTCCTATCTTTCTTGTATCATTTTCTACATCATCATCCCATCTAGCCTTGGTGTTTCCCCTTGTATTGTTGTTGGTGTGGTTTATTTTCTTGGTGTTTCTTGCATCGTCCATTCGCTGTAGATGTCCCATCCGCTGTAGATGTTCCATCCATCTAAGTTGTTGCAGTTCAATAACGGTACCAGTACTGTCGACATCCTCCTATAATTTTTCAAGTTCAATTTTTGTTCTGATTTTTTATTGATTATCTTCCAGCACTGGTATGAAAATTATTCTTAATATTCTTCCTTCAAAGGTCATGCATGTTTTTCCACCTGACAGCCACCCACCCCATGTTCTGCACCGTACGTACGTTACCGCTGGACATGTAACTGCTTGGTACAGTTTACTGCTAGTTGCTGTAGATATATTTTTAGACTGCAGTACATTGATTGAACTGAAATAGCATTTATTACTCAACAAAATCCAGTGCCATATTGTGTTGCTTATGTTATTAATACTGTTTACTGTTGATCCCAATTCATCGACAGTTGCAAATGTAGGATTATTAATTTCTAATGTGAGGTTTTGTGTCATTAATTCCATTATTTTGGTTTTCTCACAGTTTGCTGAGAGGAGACCAAATTTTTTTTAAAATTCAGTTCCAGTTTTATTAAAAGTCTTTTCCATGTGCTTTACTTTGACTTAGTGTGACTGTACTGTCTGTGTAAGCAAGTGCTGTGTGGTTTTTATTGAATATCACCACAACAATTAAATTGCACTCAGCTGGCTGCACTCATGTCATATGCCCTGTTATATAACAGTGTTGCCAGGACATTGCCTTGTTTCAGACCATTGTATGAGGAGAATGATGTTGATGTTTGATTGTAAATTTGAATATATGAAATTTCCTGTTCTTCTGTTGCTAATCTGGCCAGTCTTTCTAATATACTTTGGGCAACTCATCATGCCGATGGCTAGCCACAATCTAGTTATGATTATTTTATGGTATGCCGTTTAGGAATCAGTGAACATGCATAATAGTGGTATGTTATACTGCCAGCATTTTGCCGTGTTTTGCCACATATAGAGTATGTTACAAGAAGCTGATCTCTTTTGATGAAAGCCGCCTCAATAAATTGCCTGATAATTCTGCAGCATATACTTTACTTTCTGATGTAATGTATTGGTGCATATGTCATATGCTGTTTTCAGAAATGTTATTTCCTGATAGTTTGCACAGTTCATAATGTCTCCTTTATGTATTGGGCGAATTACTTATGTCTTCCATGCATTGAGTAATTTCTCTGTTTCCCAAATGGTATAAATTATATTCTGTAGTTTGTTTTTTGGTTCTTCAAAGATTCACCTGGTATCATATCTAGAGCAGGTTTGTATTCTTTGTTAGCTTATCATTTGCTTGTAATACTTCTTCCTTACTTGGAGTGCTAATGAATTTGTGGTCTGTGTAGATTTCTTAGCATTGCTGTGTGTGTGTGTGTGTGTGTGTGTGTGTGTGTGTGTGTGTGTGTGTGTGTGTGTGTG
>Ga0268261_10004129_pt1 | contig 10824 bp, 4 predicted proteins | sample TergutNc150P1_FD_190353 | JGI IMG/M metagenome (GOLD analysis project Ga0268261, IMG submission 190353) | Nasutitermes corniger P1 segment gut microbial community from laboratory colony in Florida, USA - Nc150 P1 (SPAdes) (version 2) | ecosystem: Host-associated > Arthropoda: Insects > Digestive...
TATTGAATTTACATTATGTATGGTTCAGCTGTTCATATGTGATGTGAACTCTAGTTTGTTTTCACTGTCCTTTAAGCCTTAGAACACCTGTGTTGTTAATTAAGTGTTCTTTTCTGATCTTTGTACATGAAACGATTAATGTGTTCATAGTTTCTCAAAATCTATTGCGTTTGCAAATTGAATGAAGTGTTTTATGTGTTTATTCACTAAATCACTTTTTTACACCGGTCAGTTGTCTTGTTTCGACACGTTCCTTATACGTTTCTCTCTGCCTCTGTAGTTTGGAGCAGTGGTATAGTAAGTGGTCCACAGTTTGGTTCCCGCCGTCGCAAGGGCATTCTGGAAATTCTGTTATTTTAAAGCGATGTAGGTAAGCTTTAGTTTTGCCGTGAGCTGTTACGAGTGCCGTAAAGTTTGGTGTTAATTTAATTTTTGGTGGTCAGTCTGTTCTTGATAATTGGGAAGAACTGTTTTTTTGTTAACCCTTTTCTAGTGCGGTCCCAATGGTTTTGCCACTTGGCTGTATTCTGGTCTCTTACTTGTTGGACTATTTCACTTTTGGGAATTCTGTCGAAGGATATGTCGTCGTTTCTGGTGGCCTCCTTCGCCAGCTTATTGGCTAACTCGTTCCCGTAGACTCCTGCGTGAGCTTTTATCCAGGTAAATGTTATTGTCCATTTGCGATTTTCGAGATATATTGATTTCTTTCTAATTTCTTCCATGAGGTAATTGTGGTTTTTCGTGTTCTTGAGAGAATGGTGGGTAGTTCTGGTGTCTGTGTGTATTGTTGCTGTTCTTGATTTCTCTATTGTTACTAATGCTACAACTATGACCAGTTGTTCGGCTTGGTTGTTGGCGCATCTATTCTGGAGTGTGTACCTTAATTGGTGCTCTAGTTCGCCCTGGACGAATATTGCTATACCCCGTGCTCACTTTTTCTGCCATCTGTGAATATTTGTATGGCGTGCTGTTCTTGTTGTTCATGTTGTTCAGTGATTCTAATTGTGTTTGCTGGGTGAAGCCAGTCTTTTGGCTGTACTTCGTAGTCAATTCCTTGGGCTTGATTTTTCCTCACAATGCTGTATAATTTGGCCGTTTCCTCCGCCTTTATCACTATGGGTGTTAAACCGGTCAAGGTGCAGAGAGCCTCGTTGGATGTTCTTCGAAAATCTTTTGCTATTTCTATGTCAGTAAGGCGCTGTACTCTGTTGTATACTGTTTTGTTGCATTCCTTCTCCAGTGCCTCTATCCATACCGGCGCACCGTTAAGCATTAGCGGTAGAATTGCTCCTTTGTATATGGTGTAAAATGTTTCGTGGCTTAGCCCCCAGCTGTGTTATGCAGACTTTGATAGGGCATGTATTAATTTTGTACACTTACTTGTTGTGTACATAATGTGCTCTTTGAAGTTTAATTTACTGTCGATGATTACTCCCAAACATTTAATTTTTGGACTAGTTCTAAAGGCTTGTTGTTCATGTAAAATATTAATTCTTTATTTTATTTCCTTTTCCTTCGCGATATAAACATAGCTTTGGATTTCTTTTCGTTGAAGTTGCTTTTTTTATTTTGGACCAGTTTAGTATTTTGTTCATCTCTATGTTAGTTATCTTTTTTTGCTTCTCGTATACTTTCTGCCTGCACGGCTATTAATAAGTCGTCTGCGAAGGCAATTGTTTTGGTTTGTTTTCTTAAGTTCAAATTAAGAAGTGAGTTGTATTGGGTATTCCAAAATCTTGGTCCGTATTAACATCATTGGCGTCTCGTATCTGTAGAGTTGCAGAGTTTCGCTCCTTTTTACTTTATTTGAGGCAAGTTTGAAAACTGCATTCCATGGATCCGTAGATAAAGTAAGGTTACAGAATTCTTTCCAGGATTCAATTTTTCCATTTTTTAGTGCTGCTTGATATTTTGTCTTTTCTTCGTGGTACTGATTTTTGCGACTGTCCCTTAGGTTTTCGTTGTTTGTAGCTCTTTGATATCTTTTCTTAGGGCGTTGATTCTTTTCCTCATGAGAGTTAACTCTGCTGTCCACCATGGAACTGATTTTTGCTTCGTCGTTTTCTGTGTTGCCCGACGTATTTTGAAGAATGTTTTGCATGCCAATATTAAAGCTTCTTGGAAAAGTTCGACTACGCTATGTCGTCTAATTTTTTATCTTGTGAGGCTAGGTCCCTGTCTAGGTACGCTGAATCTTCTAGTCCCGTACTAAACATCTTTGCAACAATAAGACTTAAGTTAATATCGAATTTCTTCAAGTATTTTCTGTTACTACGTATCTATGTCCATTGTAATCGTATACAGTGACGTGATATATGTCTTGTCCGAGGCCGAAATTTATGACATTATGATCAGAGCAACTTTCCTCTTCGCTAATTTCCCAATTCTTTAGTGCTGAAAGTAGCTGGTTGTTCACAATAGTCAGATCTATGTTGATGCTTCCCCTTCTATTCTGGAATGTATTCAGCTCACTTCCTTCGATCATAATATTTAGAGTTTTGCTTATGATATATTCTTCCATTATTTTCCCCCTTTGATATGTTTGACTGTCGTGCAATGCCATCGATCTGGAATTACTGTCGACTGCGATGACAAGTCCGTTGCCCTTAGTAAACTCTAGTATTTCCTCGATCTTGTCCAGTTCTCTCTCTATTTCTTTCGTTATATCGAAATACATGCTAGCTGCCTAGAATCTGGTGTTACTGTGTCTCAGTTCTAGGATTACACTGTCTGGTTTTGTTAACTGTTTGATAAGTACTGCGTCCCTTATTTTGTTGGTGATTATAATGTCTGCCCGGCATTTATCTTCATGGGAGATAAAATTTCGATGTGACTTACTTACTCCAGCCATTCTGTTTTGATATAAATACGGTTATGTATGTATGTACGTATGTACGTACGTACGTATGTATGTACATACATACGTATATATGTACGTACGTATGTACATATGTACGTACGTATGTATGTATGTATGTATGTATGTATGTATGTATGTATGTATGCATGTATGTATGTATGACCGTATTTTCTATGTTAACCGACCCTCACTAATATCAATGCTATTAATGTTATCTGCCCGATCTATATGTTATATTCCGTACGTCAGATTAGAGGCCATAGTAGCTCAGTCACTACTGTGACTGACCTACCTAAGGCCGAACGACCAATGAACCGGGTTCTCTCGCCGTCAGGTGTAACGATTTCTCTGTTTAGCAACGCGTCCAGCTAGGCTCTCAGAACCTCCTACTAACGGTACTCCGCCTCCAGTGGCAGAACTGTCAGTGCTGTGAAGATCACCACTCGGCCTGAACTAAGGTTTGAGATTAAGAAAGCGCACCGCCCCCTGCACTGCCACCTTGGTTGTTTCCGCGTCACATGAAATAAGCAGCAGAACATTTTATTTAATTTTAGTGGTAAGATTCAGTGTCTAAATGATTAAAGGCGTGTTGCTTGTACAGTTGTGTTATATGGAACTGTTGACAGTAATCGTAATATTTTTTTATAATTTTCCGGATTTATGATTAAAATTTTATTGTATCTTGTTTCGAAGAGACAGGTGAGTGCACGAACAAAATGTAGATTATAACTAATAGTACGTATATTGTAGCATCTTTAGTGATAAACTGATTTAGACTGTGAAGATGGAAGCTTAGATTTCCTACGAAAGTTTGGTATAGATATACAAGGATATATAATATTACAAAGATACAAGCTATCGTAAGGATACATGTTATCACTAGGATACACGTTATCACGATACATATTATCATAACGATACTTGTTATCAAAAGATCATATTATCACTAGGATGCATGTTATTGCAATAATACATACTATCACAAGTGTATAAATTATAACAAGGAAACATGTTATCAAAAATAATATATTTTACACAAGGATATATGTATTATTACTAGGATATATATCATCATAAGGATACATGTTATCACAAGTATACATATTAACACAAGGGTAAATGTTATCACAAAATACATGTTATCACAAAGATACAAGTTGTTACAAGGATACATGTTATCACAAAGATATATGTTGTAACAGGGATACATGTCATCACTCGGATACATATTATCACAAAGATACATTTTACAAAGGATACATACAATTACTAGGAAGTAAGTTATCATAAGGATATATGTTATCACAAGAATAAATATTATTAAAAGATATATGTTATCACAAAATACATGTTACGAAAAATAATGTTATCACAAAAAAAGTTACCACAATTATACGAATTATCACAAAATACATGCTATAAAAAAGATACATGTTATCTCAAAATAAATGTTATCAGATTGATACATGTTATCACAAAATACATATTACCACAAAATACATGTTATCACAATTATAATACAATCACAAAGTACATGTTATCACAATTATAAATATTATCACAAAATACATGTTAACACAAAAGTTTTTTGTTATCACAAAAATAGTTATCACAATTGTACATATTATCACAAAATATGTTTTATCACAAACACCCACAAATCCGTAGTCTGCAAACTGACCCTCTGTCGAAATGACTAGCTATGAGTAAGACTCAAGTTTGCTGATAAAAATAGGATTTGAAATTGGTGTAGGTAGAGGGCAGCGTTTATCGCATCAGGCCAACAAAATTCTGGAGCAGCAACAAGACTCTGTTTCTGTCACACACACACACACAGACACACACACAAACACTCAAACACACACACACAAACACTCACCCACACACAAACACTCACACACACACACACACACATACACAAACACACACACACACTCACACTCACTCACACACATACACACACAAACACTCAAATAGACAAACACGCACACACACAAACACTCACACACACACACACAAACACAAACAAAAACCCTCACACACACAAACACACACACAAACACACACACACACACAAAACTCACACACACGCACAAACACTCACACACACACACACACAAACATACACACAAACACACACACAAACACACACACAAACACTTACACAGACACACACACACACACAAAACTCACACACACAAACACTCACACGCACACTCACAAACACTCACACGCACACACATAAACACTCACACACACATAAAACGCACACACACACACACACAAGCACTCACACAATAATGGAATGAAGGACAGTGAGGAGTCAATTATAGACTCAATGTCAGAAAGGAGTCAATAAAATATGTGTGTAAGGTGTTAATAATGGACTAAGTTCGGGTTAAAGAATAAATACCTTCAGTGATATTGTTACTGAAAATATTACTACTGTAATGAATGTTATATGCTAAGCCACATATTAAATTTCGAATTTCTAAATTTGTACATTGTATTAGCTACAGTTAATTTCATTTTACTTTCTTAATGTAAGAAGCGAAAGGGTCAGTCACACCTACTAGCTCAGCACATACCTGTTATTTCCTCATACTTTCAGCGTAGTTAAACCCAACTCTGCCGCAATCAGTTCACTAAACTATAAAATATGTTTAACACATCATTTTGCTTCTATATAAACCCGCGTTATTTGCTGATACAACATGCACTCGAAGGAAACACTGTTCGACAGTCACTACGTATCTCCGAGTTTCTGAAAGCCATAATTATTATTCAAAGTTGATACTGGTTGCGAAATGGCATCGTATTATGATAGTACAAGGTAATATTTTTTTAATGATACCAACTTGATACACTAATTTCACACACATTATATTAAATTAAATTCCTCTACATGTTTCGAGCGCAATTCGCTCATCATCAGGAGGACAACGACGCAAATTGTATATATGCAGCCTCTGGTATCGTCACCCTCTGCAATATGTACAATTTGCGTCGACCTCCTGATGATGAGCTGATTGCCCTCGAAACATGTAGAGGAATTTAATATAATGCAATTTGTGCGAATGAACAAGATATTTGTGTATCAATTTGGTAATAGTAAAAAAGTTATACTATGATGCACGGCCAACCAAATATCAAGAACAAGGTAAGTCGAAGTTGACTGGATTAAGTTTTCAAATTACAAATTGATTCGAGTGAAACATTTGCGAAATATAATTCGGACGTCTTGAACTAAATTTTAAACTTCTAATCATCCGGGTTTATACAAGAAGCAATACAATTATTTTATCTTGTTTGTTACATAGTTATAACCAGTTATTTCTCTCAATCTGTATCGTAGCACTATCTTAGTGAAATACGTGTAGAATATATATACTGTTAGTAGTTAACTGAGAGTCGAATCCATCTACCTGTCCTTACAAGCTAACTTAGCGCACTGTCAGTATAACTTGACTGGTGGCAGACCTAACTTACTGAAATGTATTATCAACACACTGTGGCCTGTCTGGCTCTACAATATATTCCACATATCAGCACACTGTGGCCTGTCTGGCTGTACAGTATATTACACATGTTAACGCACTGTGGCCTGTCTGGCTTCACAATATATTCCAAATATCAGCGCACTGTGGCCTGTCTGGCTCTACAATATAATCAACATATCAGCACACTGTGGCCTGTCTGGCTGTAAAGTATATCCCAAATATCAAAGCACTGTGGCCTCTCTGGCTGTACAGAATATTTCACAAATTATCACACTGTGGCCTGTCTGGCTCAACACTATGTTCCACATATCAGCGCACTGTGTTCTGTCTGGATCTAAAAGATATTCCACATATCAGCACAATGTGACCTGTCTGGCTCCACAATATATTCCACATATCAGCACAATGTGGCCTGTCTGGCTCTACAATATATTCCACATATCAAGGCACTGTGGCCTGCCTGGGGGTAAAAAATATTCCACATACCAGCGCACTGTGGCCTGTCTCGTTCTATAGTATATTCCACATATCAGCGCACTGTGGACTGTCTGGCTGTTCATTATATTCCAAATATCAGCAAACCCTAACCTGTCTGGCTGTACAATATATTTAACATATAGCTCATTATGGACTGTCTGGCTCTACAATATATTCCACATATCAGCGCACTGTGGCCTGTCTGGCTGTACAGTATATTCTACATATCAGAGGACTGTGGCCTTCCTTGCTCTATATCATATTCCACATTTTCACACAATCCGCACGATTTACTGAAAAATTGATCAACCTAAAACGCATATTGTAATTTTCTGTATAAATCTGTCTGCGAATTTTCTCCTTTTAAGAAGTATTCAGCGAGACATGATCAAAAGTGTATATCGGTATTCAAGTAACGTACTGAATATTTTTGTCTCATGTAATGAATCTTCATTTATTTCAAATGTTTTTCATAAAATCCTTAAATACACCTTTCATAAAAATCCATTCATTTGGACTCGTGATGGACTGAAATGTGTGACAGACAGCATGACGAAGATAATGGGCGCCTTTTCACTTTTGAAAACAAGCTAATAAGAAACAGACATACAAACACACTCCCACATTCACAAACACACACACACAAACGCACACATACATTCACAAACACACACACATTCATACACACACACACACAATCAATACACAAGTGCTCCTGTCATAATATTTTCATAAACGTTATTTGAATCTCTGTTAGCAACACCCGAGATGATGCAATATGCCACAGAGCATAAGTTCATTCATTGCAAATTTCTATCTTTTTAATTACGAGTATTTAAAACACTGCGTATCATATAAAGCTGTTCACACAAATGACACAAATTTAACATAACAGATCGGAGTTGTGATAAACATTTTCGGTTGCAGTGATATAATGCATGGGAAGATAGAAATGATAGACATTAGTTGACATTTGGTTTGTATTTGTAATTTGGGATTTTGAAGATAATTTTGTTGATTATATGTGTAACTTGCATTTGGTGTGTTGGCTTGTTGAAAAATTTTAAAATTGCACTTAAATTATAAGTTTGGCTGAGCAAGTTACACGCACTAGCAACAGGAAAACTGGATCATTCCCTTTACATCCACATACGCTGTTGCAAAGGCAAACTTAAAAGCACTGAATTTTTGGGTTTTGTCGACGAGTGTACCGGTCTGTAGGACCGACGCGCAGAGACTTTGTGGTCCAAATTACAACGTGAGTAGACGCAAAACCACAATGCTCTGGGCAAGGCCTCAAAATGAGATTTGTTCCCCAGATTTTCCTGTTCTTTCCAGGTGAGTGGAGTGTGGTACATCCACAACACCAGACTAAAAGGAAATGATTTAGAGGTGTTTGGTTTTTTGTATTTTCCAAAATTATGTAGGACGAGAAAATTGAATTTTCGTGGATGATCTGCCTCATGTTGCTAAGCCACAGTGTGTTAGACAAGATTTGATTTATGTAGGATTAAGTTATTTATTATGTGTAAAAGGTCACCATTGTACAGTCACTGAGGCTCTGTACAGGCCGTACGGCCCATAGGGGGAGTAGAGGTATAGATCTACTCTTTCATGACCAATGGCACTAGAAGCGGGTGAGGGGTCAGCGTCACACCCCGGGCACTTTTTACCCTGCAAAAAACCCGGTACCCATTTTACAGGAGGCTGGGTGTGCCCCAGGACCGCTATGAACAGGTGCGAAAAATCTCTCCCCACAGTGATTCGATCCCCGGACTTTCCAGCCCGTAGCCTTTTGCTATACCGACTGAGCTATCCAGCCCAAATTTCTTATGTGTGATAATGTACAGTTGTAGAGTATACATTTATATATATTTTACTAAGAGAGATGTAACACGTATTGTGTGTTCCGCTGGGACGTAAACTGTGGTGAAGTTTAGGTATACGTCAATCCCAAGTATTTCCTTGAACGGGTTGAATTATTACGAGATTATTGGTAAATTATGACGAGAATTTGACGGACTGAATGCGTGGGAAAGTTAGTACTTACGGCTGTTTAACGTGTGTGAAATTGTGACAACAAACTGAGTAGTTGTAATGAGGGAATTATTTTAATATTATACTTTGAGCTTACTACAGCAAGAGAGAGGTAAATTGTGTACTGAAGGGGTTAATACGTGGAAATGAGAAGGTTATGCTAGATTTAACATTTTCAAATAAGCTAATAGCAAATACCGTGAAGATTGGTTGTTTTAACGGTGATAGAAGGAAGTGATTGCGTCACGCGTACAAAGTTTCCGCAAAAGTTCGGTCCGGTAGAAGATAATCCCACAATTTCATAAATGCTCAGTGTTGAAGTTAACTACCAGTAAAGTGTGGGATTTGTGTTTACAATTGTGTTTGTTTGTATGATTGTGTTTGTGTAATTGTGTTTGTATAATTATTTGTTGTGTTGGTAAAATAGTGTTTGTTTTCATAATTTTGTTTATTTTTTAATTGTTTGTTTGTGTAATTGTGTTTGTATGTATAACTGTTTGTTCCTATAATTCCATTTATGTTGAATTTGAACTTTCACTTATGTTCGGTTAGCGTTACTACACGAATGCTAAGTTGGTACAGCGGTTCGTGTCCGCTCAACTACAGTGGTATGTGGCAATGGCGGAGGGATTACTACTTCGTAACCTCTTCGAATTACCATTATTTCCTACGAAGCTGTTGTCAGTGATCTGTTTAGGGAATCCAAAATTGACTGGTGGCAGAATTACCGAATTTGTTGAGGCTAAAACAACGCTAACGTGAGTTTAAGAAATTACTTTAACAGAAAGTGCGCCTTTGGGGTAGGGACCAAGTTTTATCAGAACCCTTACCCCAGGATGCACTACAAATTTGTGGCACTGATGGGGTCACATCCCCGTAGCCACTACAGAGAATTGTTTTCGATTGTATGTGTTTGTGTTTGTGTTCCACAGAACCAAACACGGAAATACTGTGCTACACCAAGGGCTGAGGGAGATATTTCTTCTGAAGACAGAGGGAGTAGCAGGGGGTGAATAAAATTGTACAGTGGGGTGCTGCATGTTTTGTATTGGTGAGTGAATGTTGGTGGGGAGTGAACTGAGAGACAGTGGGACAGATGGGTCAAGAGAAATGAACTGCAGAAATTAAGGAAACACAAAATTTTAGTTGGAAACGTTGAGAGGGAAAGGCACTTTGAGAGATCTAGTTCTAAATGAAATGTTAAAAGACAACGAGATAAACTGTACATAAAGATTTGCAATTCCAGCTTTCCTCCGCTTAGTAAAATACAAACCCTTATTTCACTATATCAATTCTGCTATTTAAAAAAAAATTCACTCTTTAAAAAGTCTCTTTAACGATTTGCAAAATTATAGAGAATTGTATGCAATCAATTGGACATTACTTCTGTTCCGCTGTGCTTTGGGGTTTGTGTTTTAACATGGCGTGGTGACACTTTACATGGCCAGTGTGTGGACGTTTGGAAAAATGTGATGTGTTAATGTTTGTAATTTGATAAATGTATAAATATAATTCACACATGACACGACAGACACAACACAACATTTGCGTTTTTGAAATAAAACTGAAATGTAAATCGTCAGATGGAACACATTAGACAGAATGTGGCGTGAGAACTGAGTTGGGAATGGTGGGTTGAGAGAAATATGAAACAGGTATGAAATGTTAGTAGCAAAAGGTGAAGGGAGACTACTAGACGATTTTGGAATACAACTGGCATTTTGAGGGCAAATATTGATATAAGTGACCTACTTTGGTTGATACATTAGTTACACCTATGTATTTGTTTATTCTAAAGCCCATAAATTAGAAGGGAAGAAATTTTTTTTTAATATTATCAAAAATAACACATTTCGGTAATATTCCAGTGTGTTCTGTACAGAACTGCTAAACATTAAATTCTCTCCAGATATCATTCCCTGCTGACCGCTATATAATTATCAACTTTCG
>Ga0268261_10004130_pt1 | contig 10822 bp, 8 predicted proteins | sample TergutNc150P1_FD_190353 | JGI IMG/M metagenome (GOLD analysis project Ga0268261, IMG submission 190353) | Nasutitermes corniger P1 segment gut microbial community from laboratory colony in Florida, USA - Nc150 P1 (SPAdes) (version 2) | ecosystem: Host-associated > Arthropoda: Insects > Digestive...
AGTGTGCTCGACAACGTCCAACAGCTACACGTCCAACAACCTTCCACGCATGAAAAACCAGAGGCTGCCAGTGCAGTTTTAGGCTCCTGATGATGGGCGGTGTGTCGCCCAAAACATCTTGAGCTTCATATAAATATGGAATAATAACATTTTGATACATTGTTGCATCTTGTTGGGTTTTTCTTTGTGAAGGGTTAATTCTGTTTCCACCCTCACATCCCCTGTCTCTAAGATCCACCTTACCGTTACCATCCATTCTCCTTACATTCCTTCTAAGTGATCACTTTCCATTATACTATGTTGTTGACCGGAATTATATGAGTCCTTCTACTTCCATTCTGAGCTGGAAGCTCAGGTCTTCTTCGGAACTGCCCAGTATCTACTGCCATAACAATATCAAAATGTCTCGGTCACTAAGTTTCTTGTGAATTCATATTTTTATGACATTCGCCTCAGTAACGGAATAGTAGTCAGTATAGTGATCATGTTCCAGGCTGTACAATCGAGCTGTTGTGGTTCGATTCCCGGCAGGAACAAGAAATTTTCTCTTCTTAAAAACGCCCAGACCGGCCCTGGGACCCACCAGTCCGCTGTTTAATGGCTGCCGGTATCTGTTTCTCTGGGCACAAGGAGACGACAGCGTCAAACTGTCTCCATCTAGTATCAATATTAAGAGTGAGTGGATATCAACCTCCACTGTCCACAGGCCCTCACGGCGTACACAGGAACACCTTTACCTTTACTTTTACCCCTTAATATTTTCTTTCTTTACTCTATTCTGTCCTGTTCCAAACGGTTGTGCTTCTTTCTCACAAGTACGAATAGGCGGATCACGTGCAAATTGCTTCTGAAATAATTGCGGTTTTGCATATTTTGTCTTCAAAGTTTGTAAAAAAAAAATATGTGGAATAATAAGAGATTTGAAGTGGATAATTAGGAATAATAATAAGACGCGTTTTCAGAATGTATTACCCTGATATCATGCGAGCCTTATTACTGCTGATTCTTGAGGCTTCATTTCTACATAGTTTGCAATCATTTGTTCCTAAGGACCTACGCTAGTCACATTACAACACTGTGGTTGGCTGCCTTCACGTCATGTTCTTGTCTATGTGTACTCGTACTGTGAGATGAATTAAAAGTGTATAAGTCAGACTGCTTCAATAAAAAGAATATTTATGCATGGAGTATCCGCTTACTGTGTGCAAGGAACGCCTCTAGCAACATACCAAAGTAATCTGTCTGGATGGGGCAGGCGACATCTCCTTCGGTTTCTTTAAAGTCGGATAAGCTTGATCAGTGAAGCAACATAAAAGGAGAACCTCAGTTCATTGTCCCTGTTGTTAAGGTATATATTTCATATTTTACCTGACAGATTCCCTCACAATGTAGATCCTCGTAAACGCATCCCACATCAAAAAATACACGGGTATAGTGGTGGGAATGATTTTTTGGACTCCTAATTTTGAATGGGATTGGTTCTGTTGATCATCGTTTAACCAACAGCTACAAAATGGGATGCTGATAGGAATATTTGTATTTAGGGGCTAAAAATTACATAATGAAGATCTTCAACCAAAATACAAAGAAATGCAATCAAGGAGGAGATGGGTGTGACATAAAACACACATGGGACGAAATGAAATGCACAAAAAGTTTTAGACAAAAATCCTGAAAGAAGACGGTCGTTTGGGATATCTAAGTGCGAATAATATTAAAGTAGAATTTAAATAGCGTGTGAGTATGTGGTCTGCATTTATCTGGCTCCAACGGACCCGATGATGGGATTTTGTAGATTCGCTAATGAACCTTAGCTTTCCTTAAATGGCATGGCATTTCCTTAACTACCGACTGATTGATCGTCAAGCAAGACATTGATCAATGGCATTCATTTGGATTGTCGTGCCATACGATTGACTTTTGTAGGGATATTATAACTATTTCGCAATCCGACATGTTCACCGCCCCTGTTTTGTGAAAAGGGACTAACTGCCATTCTCTGCTAAATTGACCTATGTGCAGTGAATCCTTCAACTAATGGTCCTGTATGATACGTAAAAAGATGGCAACTCCATCTTCAAGCATAAGCAAGATAGGTGAGGTATGTCCTATGTCACAATATTTATCTATGTTAAATGGAGCCACCTTCTTGCTTCTGCTGTAAAACTGATGTTTTGTGGCTTCCCACTTTTTACAAAATAGACGTGACATAAAATGTTGAGTCATATTTTGCACTTGACCGTGTCAACGACGGATTGCAAGATCGGCACATATCTCCTTGGGCCAAAAGATTTACTCCATTAATTAAAGTTTCCTTTAAGAGTGGTATGAAATAATTATCCAGGCAGATTTATTGTAGTCGGTCCATAAATATGCCAGGTTAAAGGATGTTGAGCAAAACATTAAGTTCTGGAAATACACACACACACGCACACACACGCACACACACATCACAAACACACACAATATATATAATGTTGGAGTGGAACAATATAAAGGAATGTGTCTTAGATACTCTCAGTGATCTGGTTGGAAAAGTCGAGAAGAGAGCAAGAAACCCATGGATTACACAAGAAATGATCAGTAAAATGGATGAAAGAAGGAAATGGAAGAATGTCAACACTGAAGAAGGCAGGAATAACTACTGGAGGCTGAGGAACGAATTGAAAAGAGCCACAGATAATGTCAAAAAGGAATACCTGGAGAACACATGTAACGAAATTATGGAATTTCAAAGAACAGGGCGTTATGATTTGATGTACATGAAGACAAAGGAACTAGGCTGGAAGGAGACTCAAGGGATCCAAAATATTGGCATCGAAGACTCCCAAGGGAATAGAAGAGTACAGCAAAGTCAAGTGCTGAAAATTTGGGAGAATTATATTACAGAACTACACAATCGACCTAATCGACCGGAAACACTAGAAGTCAAACTTGAAGAGGCAGTAGATGCAGAGGAGAAGGGCCCATATATTTTGCAAAGTGAAGTGGAAAAAGCCATCAAGGAAATGAGGAATAAGAAGGCTACAGGACGTTACGATGTACCTGGAGATGTGCTAAAATTATTGGGAGAAGGTGGTTTGAAACTAATGACGAAATTGATCAACACCATTTATGAAACTGGAGAGTGGCCCAAGGATTTCACAGAAGTTACAATGATTGCCTTAAAGAAGAAGCCACAAGCTACAAAATGGAGCGACCACGGCACAATTAGCCTTATCGCACATAGAGCAAAGATAGTAGCAAAAATACTTAGAAGAAGGATTGAAAAGAAAATTGAGGATGTACTCGGAAAAGATGAGTTTGGATTTAGAAGAGGAAAAGGAACTAGGAATGCAATTGGGATGTTGAGAATAATACCAGAACGAACCTTGGAGATAGATGAGGAACTAAATATTTGCTTCATAGACTGGCAGAAGGCGTTTGACCGAGTCAACTGGACCAAATTAATGTAGATCCTAAAGGAAACTGGTATTGACTGGCGTGAAAGAAGATTGATTAGCAACTTGTACATGGCTCAGAGTGTTAAAGTGCGACTGAATCGAGGGGAGACAAGAAATGTGAAGACTGGAAGAGGAGTTAGACAAGGATGTTGTTTGTCACCAATTCTGTTCAACTTATACAGCGAATGCCTTACCAAGGAAGCTTTGGGAGGGTTTGGAGGCTTCAAAATAGGCGGGCAAATCATTCACACTGTGAAATACGCAGATGACCTTGTGTTACTGGCTAAGGAAGTAAAGGTGCTACAGGACATGATTGGTAAACTAAATGAAATTGGAAGATGCTATGGAATGGAAATTAATGTGGAAAAACAAAAGTAATGAGAATTTCAAGACAACCATTGCCAGTAAAAATTATGATAGACCAAAAACAGCTAGAGAATGTGGAATCTTTTAAATATTTGGGTAGCATTTTAACAAATGATGGAGGATGTACTTGTGAAATTAAGCGTAGAAATGCTATGGATAAAGCTGCATTCAACAAGAAGAGGACTCTTTTTACTAGCACATTGGACTTGGAATTGAGAAAGAAGCTAGTGAAGTGCTACGTTTGGAGCATAGCTTTATATGGTGCTGAAACTTGGACGCTTCAGGCAGTAGATCAGAAACACCTGGAAAGTTTTGAGATGTGGTGCTGGAGAAGGATGGAAAAGATCAGTTGGACTGATCATGTGAGAAATAAAGATGTATTGCTTAGAGTCAAGGAGCAGAGGAATATCCTACATGAAATACATAAACGGAAGGCGAACTGGATTGGTCACATTTTACGTAGAAACTGCCTTCTACAACGGGTTATTGAAGGAAAGATACAAGGGGGGATAGAAGTGACAGGAAGACAAGGAAGAAGACGTAGGAAACTATTGGATGACCTTAAGGAAAGGAGAGGATACTCTCATTTGAAAGAGGAAGCTCTGGATTGCACTATGTGGAGAGCTCGCTTTGGAAGAGGCTTTAGACCTGTCGTAAGACAGACTACTAAATGAATGAATATATAAAACAGTTGTAAAGTATTACATTTTTGGACAAAAGTATGACTATTAAAATGTGCTCCACCCATATGTGAAAGATCTTATTAAATGTCCTCCATTGTTAAAGGGTTAAATGGGCATCTGCTTTGCTGGAGTGGCCTTTTAAATTTGCTGTCGTGTCATTTTCTTGGCAACTTCGCAAGTTGATGCTTAATTGTATGTATGTGCCAAAACAGAAGTTACTGAGTCCACAGGAGACATTCACAGTAGTGCACAGATTAATGTTTTTATGCCTTGTGTTGGTAACAACTTACCTTTAGAGAGTAAGTTATTTAAAAATGGTAACAGATGTACCTCAGTACTGCCCAGAATAGGTTGTCATGTCTTTTGAATCAGGCTACATCTTCTAATGCCTTCAATTAAAATGAAGCAGATGTTCAGCCATTCTGCTTACATGAATTCCTTGTAATGACATTGCACTGTCAAGAATGGTAACATGGGTCTTATTACCTGCAGTATGCAGGGAATGTACCTGCAGGTTAAAAATTTCAAAATTACGGGACTATTCATAGACAACACACAAGTGATTTGGCAGTCTAAAGTAACTGTAAAAAGACAGTTTGCCAGAAATGGCATAGCATTCAGAATTGAAAAAGGATACTGGATTAAATTCTTTTCTCAGTACAGTAAAAGTTGCAATATCTGGCATCTCCAGGACTAAAGGATTGCTGGTTGTCATAATTTACCACGTATTAGAATATCACATGTAATGTGTATATTAGTGTACCTAGAGACCTCGTGGACAGATGTAGCCCTCCAGTTTGTCACCTGATATTCTGTTCTGGTTTTCCTGTTACACTTTGTTCCCTATTCTTCACTAATTACTTAATGCTAACGTGTATGTGTGTGTGTGTGTGTGTGTGTGTGTGTGTGTGTGTGTGTGTTCGCACACGCACGCACGTGTGCGCGAATGTGCAAGAGAGATATATCTAAAAAAAATGAGGCACCACAATTCCACTCTTAATCATCATATTCAAAACACTGCTGCCAGTCGATGGAATTATGGAGTGTTATGGGTGTTGTAGTCAGTTTCTTGTTAATAGAGCATTCTAGATTACCTGTTTTTGGATGTCGCATCTTTTACTTTACCTGACGTTTCCCCAGCCACTTTTTCATTCTGCCCATGATCATATTCATCATACACCATTCCTGATGTGATAGACAAGAACAGTCAGCACATGTTCATAACTTTGGTCATCAGTTGTGAATTCACCATGGGCCAAACTCTGTACTCTGAGTAAAGAAGTTGACATTGTTAAAGCAAGAAACAAGTGACAGTAGATAAGATATTTGACATATCTCCTTGGGCCTTTGTGTGATACTTACACAGTTCTGCTTGTTTAAGTTAGTTGGTACGTATTCATACTTTTTTTTTTAACTGGTACAGGTTTGTGCAAGTCATGATCCACAGGCGTTCAAATACAACATTCAGATACGACTGCAACCTCCCAGAGTTGAGATAATTCAAGATTTGGAGGCTATTATGAGGGAGCAACTGATGTACTTTCGTACAACCACAAAATATCCGCCAGATAGGATAATTTTTTACAGAGATGGTGTGAGTGAAGGGCAGTTCTATGAGGTATGTTTCATAGATGTAGGATAAGACTAGAATCACGTAGTGAAATTGCATACAGCAGATTGTGTAACAGAAGTTTTTTTATTTATATATATATATTTTTAGTTTTGCAAGTTCGTGCATCATCGTACTTTCAACCGAATCAACCAACAAGATGCAGCAACTTCTCAAGTTTATTACTTGTCATTTAAATATTAAATACAGCTCAACATGTTTCAGGCATCCTCATGTCCATCATCAGGAGCTACAACAACTTCAGCAGCAGCCTCTGGTTTGCCGTCGGAGGTTGGTGATAGCAGTGCTGTTGGTCGTGGTAGGGCCGCCCGGCTTGACCACAACCAACAGCACTGCTATCACCAAGCTCGGACAGCAAACCAGAGGCTGCTGCTGCAGTTGTTGTAGCTCCTGATATGGGCATGAGAATGCCTGAAACATGTTGAGCTGTATTTAAACAACAAGTAATAAACTTGAGAAATTGCTGCATCTTGTTGGTTGATTCAGTTGAAAGGAAAATCATACGGTGGCAATTTGTTCTTCTCTGATGCTACAGCCCAATACATACCTTGACGGTCTCAAGTCAACTTTGCTGCTCCATCGGTTCTAAGTTTGTTTTGTGGGGCTGATGTAGATTGATGGTTATCAATGTGATTGGAGAGAGGGGTGTTTTTGGGATTAATCTGTATGAATACCATATTAACTTTTATTTACCTCTGCAACTTCTTTTGAAATAACTTTTCCTCCAGTTAATATTAGCAGGTTATACTCATGAGGGGCAAAGAAATGCATATAGGTTCTCATGTAAAGTGCCCCTTATTTTCATTTGTTTTATCCACATTTTTCCAAAATATTAAATTGCTGAAAATGTGTGCAGTTCTCAAGTTTTTTCACACATGGGTGAGTGGGTGGGCAGGTGGGTGGAGAAACTTTAATACCAAGCTGCAGGAATGAAAATAACCTAGAAAAGTATCCCTAAAATTGCTTATCTTTTGCTCTACACAGCAGTAAATTTCCTGAACGCTTACTTGGGTGATACTTTTGCTTGTATTACCATTGCATTTTATGTTACAGGTTTTGAATAATGAGGTAAAAGCAATCAGACGTGCCTGTACTTCATTGAATCCAGATTACAAACCCATGGTGACATTTCTGGTGGTGCAGAAACGACACCATACCAGATTCTTCCCAACAAGGAAGGAGGATGAGGATGGGAAAAACCATAATGTACCTCCAGGTACTGTCGTTGACAGTACGATTACACACCCCATTGAGCTGGACTTCTTTCTAGTGAGTCATGCCAGCATACAGGTACAGTTCATAAATTGTATCATATTTCATGTTAAGTTAAATTGTAGTAAGTTGTGATTACTTCGTGATGATAAATGGATTCTTGGGAACCAAAAGAAAAATTTTATTCTTTTTTCAGCACATATTTAAATAATGCCTTATAGTTAACTTTTATGGGTAATATATATTAATTAATCACGTTCTAGGTGGCATGTTTTGATGAATTAATTCATTGGCACTTAATGTCAGGTATTCTATCATGCAGTGTGATTATCATAACGCCAAATATCACATATAGATGATGGTTATTTAATGGTCTCTTAATGAAGCTTTCATTTAAATTCCAGTCTCCTACACATTCTACCGGGTAGTTAATTCTGGCTTGAAGGGGTTAAATTGTCAAATTCAAGCCTTTTTATCTTGCCTCATATAGAAATTTACTGGGGAATAAACCAGACAAATATTACTCACTGAACTTGGTGACAGTGAAGTAAGATGGCATCATCTCAGTTTCAAGCTGTACAGATTTCACTAGCAGGACCGTCTGCAATCACATTACACACATTGTCCATTTGCAGGCAGTTTTAAGGGTACTGGATATGCTCAAATTGCAGTTCTTTTTCACTAGTAGTTCCTGTAGCTGCTTGGGAAAGGTGACCAAATATAGTTGTCATAGTTCTGGAGGATGTCACAAGACAGACAAGACCTTGAAACAGATAGCTACACCAGTTATCACCCTCTTCCAGCCAACCGACTTGTTCCCTAAAAACTTTAAGTATGTTCAGCTTCTACACTACCCAACCAAAAATGTATATAGTGCCTAAAAATTAAATGTGTTATGTTAAGAGGGCACAGCAAATGGTTTTATTGTGTCCATCAGTCAGATTGCAGCAGTGGAAGTGGAGGGGGTGTACGTAGTATCCAGAGTTCAGTAAAAGATTTGAGACCAGATAAATGTGCTTCACTAGAGCTCATAGAAGGTTGAATGAATTGATAGAGTTAGGAGAGAAATGACTACAGTGATTTGGCCTTGTAAACAGAAGGGCTAAAACAGGGATCACCTCAAAGTTATACTGAGAAGGGCATTTAGAGTTTTATTTTAAAACATAAAATAACAGTGGGATGATCCACAACCAAGTGGTTCAGTCGGGTATGAGAAAACATCAAGAAGAGAGGAAAGAGCTGAAGAGCTGGCAAGCAGTCAAAAAGGGCAGATTGCAGGAAGAGAAAAGAGATGCAAGACTTCTGTCCATTAACCTCTATCAAATGGAAACAGTTCTAGAAGAAAAACTAGAACATAAGTTACATAAATTATTGTCAGTCAGTATTGAAGCATGTCAAATAAGTTGTTTGAAATAGTTACAGATAAATACCAAATGTATTAAAGTAATTGAGTGAAAGTTATTTTGTATACATCTTGGCCAGCTGTTGTCAGCTTCATGGCCTACAGTATTGGTATGTGGTAGTCAGCAAAGAAAGGTATCATTGTGTAAGGTTTCAAGACTTTGCCCCCCACCCCTTTATTTAATTTATTTATTTAATTTAGAGAAATATGCTTCTTACCTTAACCTTTAACATATGGCCTTGTAAGTTTCAGGTGCTTGCTGCAGCCAGAGCACTGCTCAAGTTAAATGCCCATTATGAGACAAAAATATGTATGTTTAAAGAGACAACAGTGTCCCATTCATAGTTAATAGTAAAATCAGAACTTTTGAATATTCCAGTTAAACTTTGTTGGGACACCAGGAATGGTCATGACAACATTGCATTGTACAGCCTTAAAAATTTTTAATACAAACTCAGTTACACTGTCATGAAAGGGACTGAATAATTTTTGTCATTTAGGAATATGTGATTGTGGCCACTGTGAAGGAAAAATATTTCAAGACAAAGTACAGGTCTGTGGGCATATTACTTAAATTTATTTGAAATTTAAATTACAATTAAAATTTAGCAAGAAAAACTGGTGCATATAGGTATGAGAAATTGGTACCACAGAATATTTTAGGCTGCAGATTAAGTGTCACATAAACCATTGTCATTGTAACAGAATTCAGCTGTACTTTCATGCCAAGCTTCAGATTTAAGATGGCTGCTAGCATTTTTGGCACTTTGTCAACCACAAATATTAGTCCCTTCTAGTTGAGTATTGTACATCGCAAGCAGTTTCTGGAAATTCTGTGTGCTGTGTTTTTTATTTTTAAATTTTCTTTCAAGCTCTGTTTTCAACACCAAGTTGTGTAAAAAATGTGATATAATCTAATCTTGCCTGACTGATGGTGGACTTGGTGGATGTTGTCAAAATAAAATCAGCAGAGTTAAACAAGAAAGGACTAACTTGTGACCGACCACTCATGAAGACAGACCAATAATATTTATGTTAAAAGATGAAATCCATTCATGTCTTTACAAGATCTCTTACAGTCACTGGGGAAAACTGTCACTTCCAATCTGTTTCAATTTACATTTAATGGTCTTCTGCAGGGTGTCAGTCGACCTACCAAGTACCATTTGTTGTGGAATGATGATGATAACATGAAAACAGATGAACTTGAGCAGCTTACATATTACTTGTGTCACATGTTTTCACGGTGCACACGCAGCGTGTCCTACCCTGCACCAACCTACAACGCACATCTGGCTGCGTATCGAGCTCGTGTCTACCTGGAGGGGTGAGTGTGCAGTTGCTGTAATGAAATGAACAGAAGTGAGAAATGTACAGACTACTGTACCTGAAGTACAGTTGTTGCAGGGTTGACACTTTGAATCCAAATGAGGATGGAGTTTAAATTGTGGCAGGGAAAATAAAGGATTTGATACAATATGTTATGTCTCTGAGGCTTTTACTTATAAAAGAAATGCATGTGCATAGCATTGTAAGGTAGGATTATTCAGAAATTTTGATGATGAAGATGATAACCTTGTTTTCCTTCCACAGCATCCAGTTCGGTAAATTGTAACAGTTATTAGGTTTTTTTTAATACTAAACTAGTAATTTTAATCTGACCATGATGGAACCATTTTATATGTTTACTGTGCAAATTCTGCAATCTCCAGTGCAATTACAATATTGTATGTTACATGTTTACATGGTAGACCTGTTGTGAATCACGTCACATGTAGAGAATAGTGATCTCTTTTAGAAATACATATTTTTAGTAGATACTGTGGATATGAAATGTATAGTAACACACCTCATGGTGACTGATGAAGGTTAACCCATTGGCATACTACTTTTTATAACACATGGCCCACCTATAAATACTAATTTTTTAAGGCGAAAATGGCAATTTTGTACATTTATATTTTATTCATGCAAAATTAATTTTTATTGACTTCAATACATACCCCTGTTGTGCTGCGATGTTGGGTTGGTCTCTGAATTGCTTATTTAAAATTTTTTTGTGGTGTGATACACCCTAAAACAGTCT
>Ga0268261_10004131_pt1 | contig 10821 bp, 7 predicted proteins | sample TergutNc150P1_FD_190353 | JGI IMG/M metagenome (GOLD analysis project Ga0268261, IMG submission 190353) | Nasutitermes corniger P1 segment gut microbial community from laboratory colony in Florida, USA - Nc150 P1 (SPAdes) (version 2) | ecosystem: Host-associated > Arthropoda: Insects > Digestive...
GGTAAAGAGCGGCAGGGGCTTAACGCTGACCCCTCACCACCTTTTAGCGACGAGATCATGAAAGAGTAGAGCTATACCTTTACTTTCCCTATGGGCCGTACGGCCTTTACAGAGTCTCAGTGCCTGTAAAAGGGTGCATTTTGCCTTTAACTTACCTGTGAACACAGGCAAATTCCAGCACTTCTATGCTTGAAATCTACTTGACAGTAAGCTGCAAAACTCCTGCGCACTCAGCCCTCTCTCCTCTGTCAACCGCAGCCACGCAGTAGTCACTTAGCCAGCAGGCATTACGCAATCATTCTGCTGCACGCTGCTGCCATGCAAATACGTAAATGTAGAGTTCCCTTCAAAATTTTAAAACCGTTTTTACTATCTTTCCCAGTAGAACGTTTGTGTTTATACATACATACATAAGTATGTACAATGTAGAGATGTTCTGCAGACCGCAAAAATCAAACGTGACCAAACTACCTGCTGTCCGCAATTTTTTGTAAGTTTGTTACAGTACCAGTGATCCATGAGCCCTCTGATACGCCTACATTTCGTGTCCTCTCTAAAGGCACCTGACTCAATGTAACTCAGCAAACTGTTTTCAGGGTGGAAATACCATTTTCTATGCCTCGCTTAAAGCATGAAGCTGTCCCATTCTTTTAAAAGACATGATCAGTGTTCAATAGTAATATTCCCAAGGTCACAAATATTACAGAATAAATCATAAAATCTGTAATTTCAATTCAGCTTTTCCTTTGAATTATGTCTATTTTCCTACACAACAACCAAGCATACCGATTTATTTGTATCATCCTGACACAAATTACAAAAATAAAAAAAAAAAATTAATTTGACTTGTTCCAATCACATCCTGTTAGCCGCTAGACACACACAGATACATGAGAAATACTGAACGCTTTTTGTACAGAAATACTGAACGCTGTGTGTACAGAAATACTGAACGCTGTGTGTATCGAAATACTGAAAGCTGTGTGCACATAAATACTGAACGCTGTATGTACAGAAATACTGAACGCTGTGTGTACATACATACTGAACGCAGTGTGTACAGAAATAACCTCCTAATGATAAATAGATATTTGTTAGTAGCAATTAGGGAGTCATTTAATTGGAATACATTAATTATATAAATTGTGCATCTGGTTGGTCTTCCTCACGTATCTGTACTTCGGTATTTGCACACCATTTTAAAAGTTGTGGCTACCGTACATTCTGGTAACAGTAAGCAGTGAGTTCGGGTATGTTCTGTTGTGTCGTCAGTAGGATCGGTAAGAGAAACCTTGCATCAATTGCGAGTAACCAGTCCTGACGACGACCTGTTAAAATGATCGTCCATCGTTCTGTCCGTCCGTCTGAGCTCATCAAACGACTTGACCGCCCTCAGACATTCATGAAGCATGACATACAGAAGTCTGATTAACAGACATTGCTCTTGGGGGTTCATCTGGATCGCATTAGTTTAGCTGCCATTTCACATGTTACATGATGACTGCACTTCGGTCTGATGCATCGTGAAGTTATTACGTGTTCAGAAGTTTCGGAAGGCGTCCTGCCTACATTTTTAGGGTAAATGAATAAGCTTAACTTAATGCTGAATTAATGGAGTGGAAGAAAATTTTCCGGCCATCCGAGTGAAAGACGGTGTGGGGAAATTCGTTAACACAGCTTCTCCAAAATATCGGAGCGAACGTCACTACAAGGCGTCAAACCCAGCAGAAAAACTTGAATTGAACAATGGCCACCGTGACAACCTAACTTCTTGCTTCACTTTACACGTGTTTCTGCACATGCCATAAGATTGATTCGATACATACTGATTATCGGATGGAAAGTTGTTTCGCTCAACCATTATGGAGTAGAACGAACAGCAAATTTAGTGACCAATACACGACTTCTGAAAATCTTAATTCTTTTAGACAACCATACAAGACAGACGGACGCCATGTGTTCATTTCGGATCTGACATATTCAAAACATTAACAACAGTCTTTCGAACACACACTAAGATTTAAGAAATGTCTGTTTGTTGCTAATAATTACAAGAAGTATCTTCCCACCTGAGTTTTTAAGTGTAACTTTGTATGAATGTACGAGTATACATTAGAAAGGACCCAACTGTATGGAGAGATCAGCACAATATTCACTTGGTAATCCGTGTCGTATCTTTTTGTGATTTCCACAGATAACGCTTCAATTAATAAGTCAGTGTATATCAAAGCCTAAGGGGACAGCTGTTGTGATATTCTCGAAACTGCAGTGCCGACCGTGCTGCAGGTGCCTCCTGACTGCTGCATAACAACTGCCATCTTATTTAACTGTCAGTAATTCCCACTCGCGCTCCCATACAATCATACAGCAAGTGTATTAGTGTACATACAGCACGTGACTAACTGCAGTATTACTGAACTTGTTACTACAACGGCTGCCTTCCTGCAGTTTTCCCATTCATTTTGCAATTTTTTAGCTTCGTCTTCTCTTTCACTGTACAGTGTATTCTTTGGAATTCTGATGAAAGCGACTGCACGGTCTCTGCTTCGCGCTGCTTCTTTTGCTAACCGATCAGCAAGTTCTTAACTGTTTATTCCTATGTGGGCCTTGACCCAAGAGAATTCTATCGTCCAGTTAACTCTCTCCAGGATGGACACCCTCTTTCTAATCTCTTCCATAAGGTAGCCGTGTTTATTGATGTTCTTTAACGAGTTTATTGCATTGCTACTGTCGGTAAATATGGTTACTGCCCTTGGGATATTTTCCGAAATAACTTTTAATTCTATTACTTCTAGAGCCATTGCAATAGTTAGTATTCTTCTCGGTTGTTCGAGCATCTGTTGTAGAGTTTGAATTTTAGTTGTGCTACGAGTGCCTTATCAACGAAAATTGCCACTCCAGATCCGACCCCGTGCACATTCTTGTTCCCGTCTCTGTATGCCTGGATTTTCTGCTCCTTATATTCTTTAGTTTCTGTAATATTGACATCATCTGCCAGGTGTGGCCAGTTCTTGAGTTCTACTTCGCTGTCGAATAAGTGTGTTTGGCTTCCTTTTATAAAAATGTATTTTTTAACTGTCTGCTCCGTTTTGAGGATTATGGGAGCGAGTCCTGTCAAGATACACAGTGCTTCGCTTGATGTTGTGCGAAATGCTTTGGCCATTCTTACATTCATAACGCTTTGCACTCTGATATACTTTAATCTGATGTGTTCATACTTCAATGATTCTATCCAGACTCGAGCTCCATATAATAAAACTGGTAGTGTCCCTTCTTTATATATAGCTTCGAGCACATCGTGTTTGAGTCCCCATCATATTTTGGCCGATTTGGGTAAACTGCAAATTACTTTGGTACATCTTTCAGCTGCGTAACTAATGTGTTTACTAAATTTGAAATTTTTGTCTATAATTATTCCTAAATAATTCATAGCGGTTACTTGTTCCAGGTGTTTGTTGTTTAAGTATGTGTGTGTGTATGTATGTATGTATGTATGTATGTATGTATGTATTTATGTATGTATGTATGTATGTATGTATGTATGTATGTATGTATGTATGTATGTATGTATGTATGTATGTATGTATTTATGTGTGAATGTATGTATGTATGTATGTATGTATGTATGTATGTATGTATGTATGTATGTATGTATCTATGTATGTATGTATGTATGTATGTATGTATGTATGTATGTATGTATGTATGTATGTATGTATGTATGTATGTATGTATGTATGTATGTATGTATGTATGTATGTATGTATGTATGGTGGAGTGCAGTGGGGATCATCAAGAGTAGTGAAGTGAAATGAAATTTATGCGTGGTGCATAGTTAAATAATCAAAGTGATCTGGATGGGAAGCGTTTACACGTGTAGTGAATAGGCGAAATGTGATGGGCTGGGGTGAATGTGTGTAAGCAATACGGGGGAAAAACTTAAAATAATGTTATGTAGGATACCTTTACCACAAGTTGTTGGTTGAGTTGGATTTGTGAGTATTGTTTAGTTTTGTGTGTATTGTCATTGGATGCCTTGAATGCATAGTAGATTTGTAGTGGGTGCATTGGATCATAACTATGTATAATTTGTTGCACTTTGGTCTAATTACTGCTTTTACTTTGATGCCGGACAGCTGGCTATAAGTCAGTATCCAGAAGATCCTGCAACCGGCCATCTCGACACAGGTTTTTCTTGGTTTCCCTGGGTCCAAGAGCGAATGCTGAGATGGTTCCCGCCTTTCCAATTTGCCTCTACATGCTTCTCATGTAGCCCTCCTGACTTAAATTCAGTAGTTACCAACTACCGTTGATAAATATTATGTATGTATTTATGACCGCATTTTCTATGTAAACCGACCCGCACTAATGTCAATACTATTAATGCTATCTGCCCGATTTACATGTTCTTTTTCTTACGTCAAACTAAAGACCAATGTAGCTCAGTCACTATAGTGACTGACTTACCTAAGGCCGAATGACTGATGAACCGGTTCTGTCGCCTTCAGCTGTAACGATTTCTCTGTTTAGCAACGCGTCCAGATAGGCTCTCAGAACCTCCCACTAACGGTGCTCCCCCTCCAGTGGCAGAACTGTAAGTGACGTGAAGATCACCACTCGGCCTGAACTAAGGTTTGAGAATAAGAAAGCGCACCGCCTCCCTCCACTGCCGACTTGGTTGTTTCCGCGTCACATGAAATAAGCAGCAGAACATTTTATTTCATTTCAGTGGTAAGATACAGTGTCAAAATAATTAAAGGCTTGTCACGTGCACAGTTGTGTTATATGGAACTGTTGACAATAACCGAAATATTTTTTTTATAATTTCCCGAGATTTTGATCAAAACTTTATTGTAACTTCTTTCGAAGAGACAAGTGAGTACACGAACAAAATGTAGATTATAAATAATAGTACGCATATTGCAGCATCTTTAGGGATAAAGTGATTTAGACTGTGAAGATGGAAGCTTAGATTTCCTAGGAAAGTTTGGTATAGATATACAAGGATGTATAATATCACGAAGATATAACTAAAGCAAGGATACAGGTTGTCAAAGAATACATATTATAAAAAGGATATATTTTATCAAAAAGATACCTTTTATCACAAGTATACGTTTTATCAAAAGGATACATTTTACACAAGGATACATATTATTACTAGGATACATGTTATCACAAAGATACATGTTATCACAAGCACCCACACATCCGCAGTCCGCAAATTGACCCGCTGTCGAAATGAATAACGACGAGTAAGACTCAAGTTTTGCTAATAAAGTTAGGAGTTGAAATGGCTGCAGGGATAGTGCAGAGTTAGTTACTTCAGGCCAACAAATTTTTGACGCCAGCAACAAGCCTCTCTTTGTCACACAATTTTGTGTACCCGCACGCACGCACAAACACATACACAATCAATATATACCGTTGTTAATGTATTGCAATATTCAAACTCGTGACACCAGCGCTACACATTACAGATCTTGCCACTGAACACAGTACGATGAGTACATGTTTATACATTATTAATTATTTGAAACACTGCATATCGTAAACAGTTTTTCAAACACATGACACAGATTGCACACAGCAGATCGGAGTTTTGAAAAAACAGTTTCAGTTACAGAGAATTGTGTGTGTTGTATGGAGAGTGTTTGTGTTTGTGTTGGATGGTGAGTGTTTGTGTTTGTGTAGGATGGTGAGTGTTTGTTTGTGTTGGATGGTGAGTGTTTGTGTTTGTGTTTCACAGGGCTAAACACTTGAAATACTGTGTTAGACCAGGGGCTGAGAGAGATATTTAGTCTGAAGACAGAGGGAGTAGCAGGGGGTGAAAAAAATTTCATAGTACGGAGCTGCATGATTTGTATTGGTGAGTGAATGTTGGTGGGGAGTGAACTGAGAGACAGTGGGACAGAGGGAACAAGAGAAATAAACTGGAGAATTTAAAAATACACACACGATTTCATTCGCAAACCCTAGAAGGAAGACGCAATTTGGGAAAATCTGCGCCTAGATGAAATATGAAAAAAAAATGTGATGACCTGAACATAAAGAATTACACATCCAGTTGCCTTACGCTCAGTAAAACACAAATGCTTCCTTCGCTTTATACGTTCTGCTAGTGGAAAGAACAGAGCAGTGAGGATTGAAAACACTTTAAAGATTTACAAAATTAGATTGAATGTTATAAAGTCAATTTACATTCCTTCGGTCCCACTGTGTTTAGTGCTTTGTGTGTTCACATGGCGTGCTGACACTGTGCGTGACCACTGTCAGAATGTACAGCAGTAGGTGTTTTATTAAACTGTTTTATTTTAATCCAATTATAAAAATTATATTGCGGCACGACAGACAAAACAGGACAAAATGGCCATTTGAAAGACCGGAAATGTGGAAAGACAGATCGAACACATTAGAGGGAATGAGGCATGAGAACTGAGTTGGAAATGGTGGAATGAGGGAAATGTGAAATGGATATGAAAAGTTAGTAGCGAAAGGTAAAGGGAAGCTGCTGGAAGGTTTTCGAATACAACTGGTACATTGACGGCAAATATTGATGTAAGTATGTAACGTTGGTTGATACATTAGTTACACATACATATTTTTGCTTATACTTAGGCAGGTAAATGAGATAGGAAAATGGCCTTATTAATATTATCAACAATGACACATTTCGGTAATATTCCAGCGTGTTCTGTACAGAAATGCTAAACATTAAATTCTCTCCAGATATCATTCCCTGCTGACCGCTATATAATTATCAACTTTCGCTGCAGATTGCTGCCTCTACCTTCACAGTTCAACTAGTCCAACTCTTCAAGATGTAAACAATTCACACTAAATATTGGAAGACACTAACCTTCACCAACAGCGCTGTACCAATCTGCACTGCTGCTAGCCCACTATTTATCGTACTATCAGTTCCAGAACTCTCGCACAACCTTCACATATTGCCGCTAATTTAACTGGAAACGTAACACCAACGGAAACTGTGTACTGAGCATCATTACCTGTGCACTTGATACAGGTGAATTGTTAAGCTAACACCCAGGCCGCCTTATCCCCGAGGATAGAGTACAGTACAAACTAACCAGGAGGGTGTGTGGGTCTCAGAGACATTCCGGACGCTTTAGAAGATAGAAAACAGTCGCCCTTACAGGAATTCGAACCCTGAGATCGTCCTGCGCAAAGCATCATCCGGAGTCTGAGTGCGCGATTTTTTTCAAGAAATGTCAATTTGAGAATGTTAGTAACTTACTGACAGAGAGTTGCTGGAGTCATTCGTGCAGTTCTGTGTACTTTTCCCGCCAATTATCGGATGTAATGTATTTTATTCCTACATGCGAATGGAGTGAATGATATACTGGATGTCAGTATAGAGTGAATGGTATACTGGATATCAGTATAAAGTGAATGTTATACTGGATGTCGGTACGGAGTAATTGAAATATAGAGTGTCAGTATCGAGTGAATGATAAACTGAATGTTAATATGGAGTGAATGATATACTGAATGTTAATATGGAGTGAATGATATACTGAATGTCAATACGGAGAGAATGTTATACTGGTTGACGGTACGAAGTGAATGATATACTGAATGTCAATATGGAGTGAATTTTATCCCGGATATCGTTACGGAGTGAATGATATAGTTAATGTCAGTATGGAGCAAATGGTATAATAAATGTCAGTATGGAGAGAATGTTATACTGCATGTCGGTACGGAGTGAAAGATATACTGAATGTCATTATGGGTTGAATGATACACTGAATGATATTATGAAGTGAATGTTATCCTGAATGTCGGTACGCAGTGTATGATATACTGAATGTCAGTATGGAGTAAATGATATACTAAATGTCCGTATGAAGTGAATGATACACTGAATGTCAGTATGGAGTGAATGTCATCCTGGATGTCGGTACGCAGTGTATGATATACTGAATGTCAGTATGGAGTAAATGATATACTAAATGTCAGTATAGAGTGAATGATATACTGAATGTCAGTATGGAGTAAATGATATACTAAATGTCAGTATGGAGTGAATGATACACTGAATGTCAGTACGGAGTAAATGTTATCCTGGAAGTCGGTACGCAGTGTATGATATACTGAATGTCAGTATGGAGTAAATGATATACTAAATGTCAGTATGGAGTGAATGAAACACTGAATGTCAGTATGGAGTGAATGTTATGCTGGATGTAGGTACGGAGTGAATGATATACTGAATGTCAGTATGGAGTGAATGATATACTGAATGCCATTATGGATTGAATGATATACTGAATGTCAGTATGGAATAAATGATATACTAAATGTCAGTATGGAGTGAATGATACACTGAATGTCAGTATGTAGTGAATGTTATACTGGATGTCGGTACGGAGTGAATGATATACGGAATGAAGTCATTATGGGGTGAATGTTATACTGGATGTCGGTACGGATGAATGATATACGGAATGTCAGTATGGAGTGAATGATACACTGAATGTCATTATGGAGTGAATGTTATACTGGATGCCGTTACGGAATGAATGATATACTGAATGTTAGTATTTAGTAAATGATATACTAAATTTAGGTACGGAGTGAATGGTATACTGAATGTAAATATGGAGTGAATGATATACTGAATGTCAGTATGGAGTGAATGTTAAACTGGATGTCGGTAAGGAGTGAATGATTTGCTGAATGTCAGTATGGAGTGAATGATAACTAAATGTCAGTATGGAGTGAATGTTATCCTGGATGTCGGTACGGAGTGAATGGTATACTGAATGTGAATACGGAATGAGCGATATACTGAATATCAGTATGGAGTAAATGTTATACTGGATGTCTATATGGAATGAATGATATACTTAATATCAGTATGGAGTAAATGATATTAGGAATGTCAGTATGAAGTGAAAGTTATATTGGATGTCGGTACGGGGTGAATGATACACTGAATGTCATTGTGGATTGAATAAAATACTGAATGTCAGTATGGAATGAATGTTTTACTGGATGTCGGAACGGAGTGAATAATATACTGAATATCAGCATGGAGGAAATTATATACTGGATGTCAGTATGGAGCGAATGTTATACTGGATGTCAGTATGGAGTGAATGTTATACTGGATGTCGGTACGGAGTGAATGATATAATGAATGTCAGTATGGATAGAATGATAAACTGAATGTCAGTACGGAATGAATGATAGAGTGAATATCAGTGCGGAGGGAATTATATACTGAATGTCAGTACGAAGTTAATGATATGCTGAATGTCAGTTCGGGGTAAGTAATATAATGAATGTGAGTACGGAGTGAATCATATACTGAAGGTCAGTACGGAGTAAATGATGTAATAAATGTCAGTATGTAGTGAACAATATGCTGAATGTCAGTATAGACTGAATAACATACTAAATGTCAGGACGGATTCAATAATGGAATGAATGTCAGTGGGGAGTAAATAAAAAATTAATGTAAGGTGTTAATAATGGAACTAAGTTCGGGTTAAAGTATGAATATCTTAAGTAATACTCTTACTGAATGTAGTGCTATTATCACTAGTACTATTACTATTATTACCACTAATGATGATGAGAATGATGATGATGGTGACGGCGACGATGACGATGATAATGATGATGATGATGATAATGATGATGATGATGATAATAATAATAATAATAATAATAATAATAATAATAATAATAATAATAATAATAATAATAATAATAATAATAATAATAATAATAATAATAGAACTATCATAAACCGTAATAAGCGCGTCCATACCATAAACGAGTGGCGCATCCTCGGAAACTTTGTGTGATGGCGTCCAGTTATGGAGGGTAGCTGGTAATGTACTGAATAAACAGCAGCAGACATCCGACAAGGGGTGTCCTGCAGTTTGGTGGTAGGGGGAGGTGTTAACAACTCTAAACCGTAACAGCTGACTGCGATAAGGAAATTTTCACAAACTTCGTACTTGGATTGGTCATTTGGAACGATGTAAGAATTGGGAATTGGACATGAGATTTGGCAAGTGGAAGGTGTAAAGCGGGCAAGGGTTTGGGGAAAGAATAATATTAAAATATATTTTCAAAGTGTACGATGGCGACGCCACGATAGTCTCAAGACAGGGACAGGAGGCGGGCCCTTTGTAACGTTTTGATGAAATTTCGGGTGCTACACAATGGGGAAATTTTTTTAATAGGTAGAAAACTGTTAGCTGTACAAGGAGGACTGCTCCGTGGAGTTCGTTCGATGGTTATTTAGTGAATGTAGAGTCCGTAAGAACGAGCAAAATGTCACACATGGCAGAAGAAATGAAATTCCTCTGACAGCAGTTAAATATACTTTGAGTTTAGAATAAATTCAGAAATAATGACAGTAACTGGAAAGAACAAATCAGCGGGTGGAGGAAGACATACCGAAAGTCGTCGTCCGTTACACCATGAAAGAAGAACTCACAGAAAGATGAAATCTGAGAGTTGAAAAGGAATGGGCCGAAAGTACTATGGCGTGAAAAGGAATAATAATAATAATAAATAATAATAATAATAATGTTTTGAGGCTAGCAGAAGTGAGAACCAACAGAACACGAGGCCTTGTGACTCACACAAATAAATCATATAAACGTTTCCGATAACCAGCAAAATTGCACAGTGAAGTGTGAATGTAGTACAGACAGCAGCAAAATGCGATACACAACACAGATCAGTTAGCTGCTGCAGCAGTGTAATTACGTAGCTTGCTGCAGTACAGTGGCACTGTGGACCGTTTACAGACTGTCTCTAATTTGGCGAAATGCT
>Ga0268261_10004132_pt1 | contig 10820 bp, 7 predicted proteins | sample TergutNc150P1_FD_190353 | JGI IMG/M metagenome (GOLD analysis project Ga0268261, IMG submission 190353) | Nasutitermes corniger P1 segment gut microbial community from laboratory colony in Florida, USA - Nc150 P1 (SPAdes) (version 2) | ecosystem: Host-associated > Arthropoda: Insects > Digestive...
AAGATCCATCTTAATATTATCCTCCCATCTACGTCTTGGTCTCCCCAATGGCCTCTTTCCCTCAGGCTTCCCCACCAACACCCTGTGCACACCTCTATCCTCCCCCATACGCGCTACATGCCTTGCCTGTCTCATTCGTCTCGATTTTACCACCCGCACAATATTGGGTAAGGAGTACAGATAGTTAAACAATGTATACAGTTAATAAAAGGGCCACTAACACATACATATAATCTGTCATTCAGCCTGGGGGTTTTCCCAGATGAATGGAAAACAGCTAAAGTAACGCCCTTGCATAAAAAGGGAGATAGGTATGATATCCACAATAACAGACCAATATCAATAATATCAGTATTTGCAAAACTTTTGGAAAGATTGATGTGCAACAGATTGATGTTCTTCCTTCATGAGAATAAGGTCCTAACAGAAGCTCAAAACAGGTTTAGGAAAGGAAAATGCATAGAAACAGCCGTTCAATCATTTATTGAAAAAATTCAGGAAGCTCTAGATAAAGGAGTCCACTCTGTTGGAATTTTTATAGACTTAACGAAAGCCTATAATACACTGAATCATGAAGTATTATTGGAGAAATCATCATCCTATGGGATAAGGGGCATTACGAACTTATGGTTCAAGTCTTATTTAACAGACAGGAGGCAGTATATAGAGATAAACCACAGTGACTCCTGCAATAATAAGATAAGCAGATACAGGTCTTCCTGTAGGGAAATTAAACAGGGTGTGCCACATGGATCGGTACTTGGCCCACTGTTGTTTCTACTGTACACAAACGACCTTCCTCTAAATATTCATGATGCAAACCTGATTATGTATGCAGATGACATCAACGTGTTAATTATGGATAGTGATGTGTGGGCTCTCCAAAGAAAAATTGATAGGGTAACTGCTGAGTTACAATTGTGGTTCAATAGAAATGACTTTATAATAAATGTTGGGAAAACAGGAATTATGTCATTTCACAATAGACAAGAAAAGTCCTCAATAAAACCTCAAGTCAGTTTTAATAAATCAACCCTGGAATATACAGCTGAATTGAAATGCCTTGGTATCCACATCACGGAGACATTGAAATGGAACTCCCATATACAGGTATTAGCAAACAATTTAAGTAAGGTATCATTTATGATAAAGTTCTTAAAAGAGATTTTAAGCCCCCATATGATTAGAAATATTTATTTTACTAAATTTCAGGCTCTACTACGGTCGGGGATACTTTTTTCGGCGGGAATAGGGGGTAAATTAAGCATAAGAATATTTAGAATACAAAAAGGTGATTAGGCTATTGGCTGGAGTAAGTTCAAGAACGTCGTGTAGACAGCTGTTTAAAGAGTCAAATATTTTAACTGTGGCTTCTTTACATATATTTGAAGTAACTTGTTTTATTCAAAAATATTGTCAGTCCCTGGAACAAAATACCCAGGTTCATCAACATAATACACGAAGAAAACTCGATCTCCATGTCAAAATGCAAAATATTGAAGTATACAAGAAGAGTGTAATAAATATGGGCACAAAAGTATACAAAAAGCTGCCAAGATTCCTAAAAGAAATAGATGACTATAGGGCCTTTAAGAGGAAATTAAATAAATTCCTTCTCCTTCAGTCTTTTTACTCGGTGGAAGAATTTGTATCCGCTTAGCATTTGATTCTGATATGTGTGGAAAATTGATTTTATAATGTATATAAGAATTTTATGAATTTATCTGTATATATTGTGTGTGTTGGCTCTGTAAAGAGGGTTACCTGTCTGAAGGGTATTATGAATGACGAGTCTGCTATCATGTGTATGATGACTGGACGGAATAAATAAATACAAAATACAAATACAATACAATACAATCCTATTGCATATTGTATAAATAAAACTCTTAATGCTTAATGCTGAGTAGTAACCTGATGATGGCCGCAGTATAGGCCAAAACATGTAGTTACATTACGAGCTTGACTCCATCTTAGCTAATAAAACTCATTAGTTGTGTTTAGACTGCTGTTCTACTTATTCATATAGATATAAAACTTTCTGACTTACCCTACAGTACAAATATGTATTTGTCTCTATACTCTACAATTTTCTCCAACATTTAGAATTCACCATCCCACCTTTATTTCTGCAAGTATTACAGATAATTGTCTCTAGTGCTTTGACTTCAAATAAATTCCTGGAATTTGTTCGCAGGGAGATGGTTTTGGTGGTTTCGTGTGTCAACATGGAGAACGAGAATGTAGGGGCAATTTAATGCAGTCATGTGCACTAAGCCTACTCAGCCCTTCAGGACCACAAATGGAGTTTGTGTCTTGTGTCATGAGTAGTACAGATGGAAGTCAAGAAGGAAAGCGTGTAAGCTTCTTATGCCAAACAAAAAGAAAGCCACATAATGAGTGTTTTGTTCTTGAGTTTTTCAATTTTCCCTCCCTGATTTGTAGATAATTGCCTTGGAGAGACCATGAAACACAGTAATTGAAGACAGAACAGGAATTGTTACTGAAAAATTAAATACGCTTCATGGAACATACAAGAAGTCATACTGAAGGAGATTTACTCCCAATTTTGGTGTTTAGAAACTAAAGTATAATGCTGCAAATCTAAGAATTAATACATAAAGAGAACATGAAGTGTCTTTTGGTACACACCCACTTAAATTTCATCTTAAGAGCATGCAGGTCAAACCAAATTTTCACCCTTTATCAAAAAATGAACAGTATTTTCTTGTGTCAAATGCAGTGTATAAGATTATACTGAACTACAGACAATTTGTAAATTTTTAAAGATTTGATTCAACAACATTTTCATTACCCTTATTTTGATCACAGTTAATTGCTGAATATTTATTCATACACACACTAATTCTTTTAACAATGGTGTTAGTAATTACAATTGCAAAGTGACAAGCACTGGATAACAATAAATTGGAAAAATATGGAAAGAATTTTTTATGGGCTAATGTGAGGTAATACCCTGTCATTTGCCTGGAAGAGCTGAGAAAAACCATGAATGACATAAGGTGAGTCAGTATCCTGGCTTATATTTGAACTGGCTACCTCCCATATACAAGTCAGAAATATTACCAGAGTCATTTCCCAATATAAAATCTTGAATTCTCCATTGTGTTTATTGTACTTCCTGACATTTAATTTTTTTAGTTTGTTAAGTAACTGTGGGAACAAAATGTGCAGGCACATGTAGTAACTCCCAGTAAAAAGCAAAATAAGGAACCAGTCATTTTGATTAGTGCATTGTCATATGACATCAGGGCATGGCTAACAGAATTCCCTTTCTGTTTCCCGTCATATTTCCATACCAACATAAACAGCAAAACACAGAATATCTAATCAGACAATGGTGACAAGAACCCCATTTTCTTATGCACCAAAATTATTTGTTTCTTAATTTCATTATTAAATTAGACAGAAAGTTATGTTTAAAACATGCTAATTTGAACTGTTATCAAACTGCAGAACACATATGAAACACACAAATGCACTTTCACATTTCCTATTAAGGCATTTACACAACTATACACAAATAAAGAGTATATATTTCTTTTATTATTCTGTTATAAAAACTGGTTCAAAACCAAACATAATAGACAACTGCATAGAACCAGGTTTTCTGGGATGTACTCCTGTAATTCACTCATTAATAACATACTAATTAATTAGTAAACCACCATCAAACACAACAGTACATTAAATGTGTCAACAATATCCTACATGTTTCAGTTCTACCTGATGATGGTCTAGTAGGACCAAAATATGGCTTATCATTACACAGTACATATGCAGTCTTGTTTGATTGCCATTCACTGCTGTTTAAACACAACAGGATATCTTCTTCTGATATATTTTTTGCTTTTATATAACTGTGTTCATATCATCATCATTTTTCAGTGTTCTGAGGAAGTTGGAATCAGTTGGGCCGCTGTTGATAGCTGCATGAAGTCTGTATCAGGCACAGCTTTGCAGCTATTGGCACAACAAGAAACTTTAAAAGTAGCTCCTTCAGGACTTGGATTTGTTCCGACAATCACTTTCAACAAAGTAAGGAAAAAAAAAACACTGTAACTGCATGCTGAAAGTAAAGTTAAGATTAAATTGTTTTAAATTTCCATTAAGATACTTACATGCCTGCAATCTCTGTTCTTCCCTTAAAGTGGGAGACCAATTTTTGCAGTCACACAAAAATTAAAGAAAAAATTACAACACAGAATATTTTGAACTAAAAGGGTGGAAATGTCAAAACTGCAGAAAACTGCATAGTAAGGAGCTTTGTATTGTGTACTCTTCACCGAACTTGTGAGGATGAGAAAGTCAAAAATCTTAAGTTGTATGTGACATGTAGCATGCACAGAAGAGAAGACAAATTTGTACACACTTCTCGCTGAGTAAGATGAAAAGAAGTCATTTGGTAAGGTCCAGGTGTAACTTACACCATTGGTAGATTACTTCTTGAGAAGCTAACAGGTTCTCAGCTAGTCGAGAAATTCCTCACATTTTCTGGGACCCAAAGACATTTACAGCAGCCTGTAACCATCCCTATTCTGAACCAGATTAATCCAGTCCATGTCTCCCATCCCACTTCTTGGTAGATCCATTTTCATACTGTCCTCTGATCTATGCCTGGGTCTTCCAAGTGGTCTGCTTCCCTCAGGTTTCTACACCAAAACTCTGTATGCACCTCTCCTCTCCCCATACATGCTACATGCCCCACCCATCTCATTGTTCTTGATTTGATCAACTGAATAATATCTGGTGAGGAGTACAGGTCATTAAGTTCTCCAGTTACTTTATTCCTCTTAGGCCCAAATATCTTTCCCAGCACCCTATTCTCAAACAGCCCCAGCCTATGTTCCTCTCTCAATGTGAGCGACTAAGTTTCATATCTATACGAAAAACAGACAAAATTATAGTTCTGTATATCTTAATCTGTATATTTATGAATAACAAACTGGAAGACAAGAGATTCAGACCCAAATGACTGCAAGCATTCCCTGACTTTAACCTCTTCTTCACACAAGACCCAGTTTTATATGGCAGAAAAGTTCTGAGATGGATTTGAATTGCGTGGATTACTGTGGAGGTGCATTAATCAGTCTCAGGTTAAAACTAGTGACAGGCTCTTATGTAGCTGCTAATGACCCTCCAAGTTTAATTGGCAAGTAGATGAGTTATTTTTAACATCTCAAGGAGGACTCTTAACAAAGGTTTGCCAAGCTTATGGATTTTAGAGAATTTTGGCTGCTGAATGGTGTGTACAATACTGATCCTTGACCATATTTACCTTTTGTTCATATGGTTTAGTAATTTGTGTAATATGATATATAATCAGCATGCAATAGGACATGAGTCTTGGTTGTCAAATTTGTACAAAATTTACGTGCCTGATGACATTCAATAATTAAATGAAGTGAAGGGCCACTATAAATTAAATAACCTATTAGGTGTGCCACCCACAGAACAAGGTTAGTAATAATTTTTGTAAGACACAGAAACATTAAAAGTTATTACTAATCTACGTTAGTACAGTAACGTGAGCCACTACATATTTACAAAATTAATGGTCTTAGACTATGTTTGATATGATAAACATGTCAACAGTTGTACATGAACCTGAAGGCCAAGTAATAAATACAACTACCATCCTTAACATAGGCATGGTTTGTAAGTACATTCCATTATATTTATTTAGTAGGTGAGTGGTTCAAACAGGCTTCTAGTCAGATCTGTAATTAAATATGAAGTTTATAATTTTCATTTTTTTTTATCAATGAGGATAACTTACAACATCTTAATAATACTTCAGTTCCATAAATATACATTTGCAGTCAATATTTATTACATTACTGTACTTTCTTTCATTTTCTTCCAAGGTGTATTCCCCTTGAGGCATATATTCCTGACACCACTGCACTCTTGCTGACACTTGTCACATCACTACCTAAGAAAATACTACATTGTGGCATCAGCCACATAATAAAATACTCCCTTCTTGTGTTAATAATGTATAGCGATAATTCTGTTTCAGAAATACAGCCATCTAGACCAGAGAGAAGCATTGCTGAACTTCAGAGGTGCAGTCTGTAGATATCTTGGCTCTCCAACTCCACCTGGATGTTAAATATGTGTTTGGACATCCTTGCAATATCCTCTCCAGATTCTTATTACTATACCAGAAAATTGTGTGATAAAATGTAAACAATAGAACCTGAGTTTCAAATTAATTGCATGATTTGCAACACTCGTAAAGCATCGTTTCTCTCTCTCATTTGCACTAGGTTACTAAAAGGACAGTCAATGTACATTGGTGTTATCTAATTTTTTGTTAATTGTACTTACTGGAATAATTATTTTCTATGAATAACTGCTATTTATGTTTAACGAAATTTAATGAGAAAAATTGAATTCACTTACACATTTGTGTCACTGCTGTCAGCCAAAACTGTCGGTATGAAATGTTACACAAGGTGCCAATGATATGCTATTCCTGCACTGGCAAAATAGAAATTTTATGTTGCAAATATTTATGTACTTCAAAACTTATTAACTTAAAACTCTGTTCAGAACATTACAACATCTATGTCAATCTTTAATGACCAACTTGACACTAAATTTTAAAATAACCAATGCAAAAATGAACACATAATTGCCCCTACCCTGTACCTCAGGCAGCCCTTACTAACAGTAGTACCCAGAGAGACTTAATTAATTCCTGAGAATAAATGAATTATGGTGTTCTGCTAAGGTCTTTTGTAACTTAAACTATCTAATTGGCACATTAAACAAATATGCTTCTTTCTTTTGTGTATTTTGCCTTTCATGTATTAATGACTATTCTAATACAAGTACAAGAATACATCATACAGTAGACAGTTTATCATATGATTTGAAAGCAGATTTATGGACAGTCCAAAAGGATTTTTGAAGACCTACAAAAAAATAAGGATATTTCTTTAAATTTCTTTTAATCCTGCAAGAAGAATAAATCATTTTATTCACACAAAATATTACAGCATTTTCACATAATTCGGTGTTAAGTATTTTGATGTTAAGTACTAATCATATCAACACTCCTGCACATTTGTATTTGCAGTAACTCATATAATTATAATTTTAAAAATGTGTTATCCTTTTTCAGAAGCACTAATTATGATCCCTTATTTTTTTAACATATTTTGCAATGACAAAGCACTTGAAGTTGAGAAACTGGTATTGTCACAAAGTATGGAAAAAATTAATTTTTTCCTGTTTTTAAATTTCTATAAAACAAAAACAATTGCTAGAATACAGAACTGCATTTTAAATTTCAACCACTCACAAAACCAACATTGGTTACTGACACAACCAAGAAACAGTCTTCAAGATGTTCATGCATGCTAGAGCATAAATGCATCACCTACAAATGTTTTATAATTGAGATGTTCCCCAGGAAAGATAATTCAGATGATTGGATTAAAGAGTAGGTAACTATGAAGTCTACAGGGAGATACACTCTTACATTCATTTGTACGTCTTACTTTATCATTGTATTCTAACAGTATTCATGGATTGCCACAGAAGTCAAGAACTAACCTGCATTCAAAAAACATTACAAAATATTACTGCTACACCAGCTACAGTAACATTGTTACCTGCTTCAGAGGGTAGAAGACCCAAATTTTATCTTTAACACTAAAATAACACAACATATGAAAGCAATTCATCTAATTAGGAACATTCAAAATAGCTACAAAATGTCATACCATCATTACCCCTTTCATTTCATTCGAATAATTTCAGAGGTTACATTCTGGAAGGAGTGAAGTGCTGGTTCTCATTCTAACTTTTAGGACTTTTAATAGACCAAGTACTTTTATCATCAAATATAACAAATTAAAACTTTGTGTCCTGAGTTACACACAAAATAGAGTAAATTTCCTTCATTGTTTCTCCAGGCTCTGTAGCTCTCATGGAATAATCCAATGAATGCAGACTTTCTGTGCAGTGAGGCTACTGCCTTCAGAGAGATAATAAAGGCCCTGTATTATACAGGGACTATTTGCATAAGTACAAATATTAAGTACAATATTTCTAAATAACATGCATTTTATTGGTCCTTGATTTTCCTAATCCTATTTGGAATAGCACAACACTAATTCTCAGAAACCACCATTTCTTAGAAACAAAATAAGGTGATTATCAATGGTAGACGTGAGTACTACTTCAACGCTTCTAACATACAACACAATATGGTGTACAACTACACTGCAACATATGTATATGAAATTCTTAGAAGATGGTGAATAATTTAATAAAAAATAATATCTGCAATCATATGAAAAATGAAAATAATTCTGAACAACTCATATTATTCCACCACTTATCACTGATTTTCTTATACTTTTTTTAACATATTTCCAGCAAAACTTCATAATGTTGCACTGTATTGCTACAGTGATGTGCATGTAGAACTAAGAGGCAGTAGTGGTAAGGAAAAGTAATCCAAGGGCTAACAGTAGGATACTTGAAACTGCTGTCACTGAACTGGAGACACATTCTGCAGGGTTTGTATTCGAAGCCTTCAGTAGGGAGCAAACGACAAATTTCAGTTTTGTCACTGCATCTTTCTGCTGTTCAAGGCTGAATGTCTGAAAGAAATAAATCCCCACTGAGTGAAAAACAATTTACATGCAAACCACAAATACTTGTATATGAATATGGGGGCATTATTAAACAAGCAGGTACTAAATCCCTTAATGTATGTGCAGGGCATTTGTCTCAGCATGGTTCATTGTGTGCCTATTTATGCATCTCTGCTAAGAGTTTGTGACAAAGAAAGAATCAATTTCACAAACACATAAGCCAAGATCAAAAAAGTGGTGCCCTGTACTGGTGCCAACATAATAGCTTTTAATGTACGGAAGGTACTGAGGTATATTCTTTTTAATATAGTTATATTCTTTTTAATATAGTTGGTCTACTTGAAACACACAACTGAGAACAACCAGGTGCAATGGACTAAAGAGGTATGGTGACAGGAAACACATTCCATCAGTTTGTCCAAATGAATCAGCAGTTTTTATGAATTAATATTTCCATAACACAGGAAATTTTTAAACCATAAAATTACCAAGTTCTAGCAGAAACCATTGTAAGATCTTCCATCTGGAAAAATTGCAAACAGAAAGGGCAGAAGGAGTTGTGAACAACAAAGGTTACATACTTACAGGAAGGCAACATCCTGTACTCATCCCTCAAATAAAGAATCCAAGAATAGTAATTTGCAAATATAGTGCTTGTATTCAAACAGAAATAATACATACGCCTCATCTTGCTTGTAAAATAATAACAAAAAATGGTAAGTGAAATATCTGAAGTGAATGATTCCTAAGATGTATGCACTGAAGAATTACTGGTGCTTTTAAGCTCCAAGATGAGAGAGTTTGTAGAATCGCTGTTACCAAGAAACAATTAACTGCTTTCTCACTCTTCACCATGAAAAATTTATGTACTATTCGTTTTGCATATCTTTGTTATGCAGCGTCTAAGTTATGTGTTTGTACACATTCATAACTGTTTTGGTAGGTTAAGTATTATATGAAGATACAATGTAACAGGTTAATATAATATGAAGGTAAGATATAAGAATGCATCTTGTCCACAGCACTGAGAGTTAGATGTTAAGTTAAACTGAGTTGCACATTACTTGTTTCATTTCTTATACTTTAGGATGTTCTGAAGTGATCCATGGCAGCATAATCCATATAGTGACCAGGCGATGTGCAGGGTGTTCAAGGAATTGTGGTTCAAAGGGAAAACAAATGCATAAAAGAAGAAAATTGAAGAGGAAGAGGAGGAAGAAGAGAGAATGTCAAAGTGGAAGACAAATCAACACAAAAAAAATAGAGAATTTTGATTAAAATGGAAACCATAAGGAACGTGAAGGAATCATTTAGAAAATATGGTATTCACATTGTCAGAAACCATAATTTTTTTTAAACAAAGTCCTAAATTATCTGGAAAATATGAGTGTCCCAACTTTCAAATACGAAGCAGTGTCTGTGTGTCTTCACAATAGTTTATGAAATTCTGGCTCAAATATTCATACTACACACATTCAACCACACAACTACGTACTTTATTTTTACATTACTCATTCTGCTGTGTTCAGATGTAAAAACAAAAAATATAACCATCAAACAACACATATCTTTTGCAACCAGCAGCTACATGTTTCAGCTTTATAAACAAGTCATCATCAAGCTGCACAAGAAAACAAAGAAATAATACAACAACATGCAAATGGAAATGTTCACAATTAAGATTTCAGCTTGTTGCAACTGGAATGCATTAAATATCATTAATATCACAATTTTCTTGAAACCTTCAGATAATAATATTCACAACAGATATAGTGGCTTATATTGTAGCTGTACATCCTATAGGATTAATATGACAAATTTAGACTGGTAAAATGGCAGGCAGTAGTCATCAAATATTTCAAAACTTGGTTATAAAGTTCCTGAGCTTCATATATATTAAAGCTGAGACATGCCAATGAATGACAAAGGCAACCATTCCCCACCTCCAGAAAAATACATGTTAACACACAAGCACGCCCACAAACACAGACAGACACACACACACACACACACACACACACACACACACACACACACACACACACACACACACACACACACACACACACACAAGCACACACATAAGCATACATACACAAGTATATGTTAACCTAAAATCATTATCTTTCTTATATTGCCACCTACTTTTTTTCTTACATTTCAACTTTTTGTTTAGACATTTTA
>Ga0268261_10004133_pt1 | contig 10820 bp, 5 predicted proteins | sample TergutNc150P1_FD_190353 | JGI IMG/M metagenome (GOLD analysis project Ga0268261, IMG submission 190353) | Nasutitermes corniger P1 segment gut microbial community from laboratory colony in Florida, USA - Nc150 P1 (SPAdes) (version 2) | ecosystem: Host-associated > Arthropoda: Insects > Digestive...
GAAAACTCCCCATTGTAATTTTATTCTTGTTATAGATGCTATATATTAAGTTTTTAGAATATTTTACACGACTGCAACAACGAGATCTCGTTGAGTAAATATTATAAATTTGAGGAAGTGTCCACTATTTACTATGCGTTACAGAGTTTAGCTGACTCTAATATATACATAATTGTTGGGACCTGATGATGGCTTAATTAAAGGCCGAAACATGTTGTCACTTTGACCAACAGAATAAAGGACTAATACAACATACGTATATGGGCTGTGTTTGACTGTCATTTCCAAAGCTCCTAAAGGTACTGCTGATTAACATACTAGAACAGCCACTGAACGAAAAACAATAGTTTATTACAGCAAGGAATCCATGAAAGTAATGAAGATCTAGAATGAAACAAATACCACAAATGTGACGGAACCTAGATGAGATAATGTTCTTCGCCAGATTGTAGTAGACCTATTCAGGAAATAATACCTACTCCAGCCAACCAAAATTTTAACGCTTAGTTCTCAATAAGAAACCTTGCCCTCCTATCTGTACGTGATAAACGAATATGACAGTAAATTGACGCGTTGAGAACAGAAGCGTTGTTTCTGAGAAATCAGCTTGATTGTCTGATAAAAACCACAGCAAAGGCCGAAGCAACGCTTTTACAAATACCTAACGCATGGGGTGGCTACGACATTTGCCCTCGTAATTTTAAGAGAACACCATCTTCGGAACCAACGGCGAGACCAGAGGCTACGGTCTAGATGCGGCAAATCGCCTAATTGTACCAGAATTTCCAAAGAGGTAGGGTTGAATCCAGGGTATACTAATACAGTTCTGAGACTAAGAGCAACTCTCGTATATTTGGTTATAGTTAACTCCAGATGTTTAGATTTCGAAGGGTCTCCAGCAGTAATAAATGTTAAACGAAGGCTTAAATATTAAAGTATACAAATCAGCGGATGCATTTGAGGACGTTAACAAAGTAGTGTTACAGGAGAGAACGAGGACATCAGCGCCATAAAGTGAAACTACAATCCCTTTGCTTTACCAAGACAGAAAAGAGAAAGAAAATTCCGCAGACTTTGACATGTTTAATCCCGACACATGACTTAAAGTTCAGAAATAATCTCAGATATGGCCAAACACATACTAAAACACATATTCAAAATCCCAGTTGGAAAATGTCTATCAGATTTAAATGAATTAAAATAAAGTACTGATGAAGGGGTCAAACTCTCTATCGCCTGCGCACCTTTACCAGATGCAGTAAAAACTAATACTGTGCAGCACAGCAGACTGTAAATGGAAAAATAGCTACGTGAAAAGTATCATTATTAGGCTGAGAACGACATTTGTAATAAGCAAAGTTTCTGCCGCAATGTTCATAAAAAGCAGCACCACTTTCCACATAAAATATCTGTACAACTCTGTTTGTTAAACGACGGTTTGTAAATACACTCATCAGAAGGCACGAAGCAGAGGACAAAGGCCCAGAGAAGACAGAAATATGAAAGCTCTTTCAACAAGGCAAATTTATACTTTGTAAACTTATTGTCCGTTAAGTGCATGCCTTGTTAAAAATTCTCTAAAAAGCTCAGCGAATGGCATACAGCGCACAGAGAAAGTCATAAGTGGTCAATTCTTTAGCCCGTGGAACAATGTAAAATAATATATAGAAATTTCAGACAAGAAATTCAATTGATACCCATTTTAGTGTCAATCGCTTACCGACATTAATCAACCGGTAATGTTAAGTTTACTTTATTAGACAATTATTTACCGCTAAAATTAATACAGTTCTTTTACGTATTACATTTTTGTGACAGTTTCATATTTCATTTTATTTTTATTTTTATGATATTTACTTCTAAAAATAAACATGTTTCAGTTACGTATTCAATTCGTGCATAAGCAGATCTAATACTGTAATAAGGGTTCAAAGCCTTATTATTATATGTTGCTATTAGATAGTTGATGTTTGAGCCGTGGCACTATATTTTAAGGACTGAATCGCCTACTCCAAATCGCTGGCGTGTAAAAAGCAGAATAACTGTTTTATCCCAAAACGGCAACGACAACAGTCGTGTTTTATGCTAGGCGCTTCTGTCTAGTGCAGGGGGCGCTGAGAGCTCTGGATTCTACTGTAAGTTGAAAAGTCTTATACCACAAGTGAAATATGATTTTACTGAACTCAATAACATTAATTTCCCGGGCCAAACCTGCAGTAAATATACATGGGTTGAAATAACACAAATCAAACTTAATTCTTTTTAGTAGGAATTAGTTTTTATCTTACAGGCCTGAGGTAGTGTTCTTGAATTTTACATTCTAATGGACTCATATATTTTCTTTTGTTTCGCAGTTCTAAAACTCTATAATGTTATTTTAATGTTTATAAAACAACCTTCAATAACTTTCACAATTTGCTTCCGTATTACACTACTAATCCAAACTACTCGATTCTAACTACTTTTTGGTATTATCTTATAACCGTCCGGCTCATATTTCTCACTCAGTCGTTTTGCATTAGACCTAGCTGACAGGAACTAAAGTGGTCTGAGTGTTATGCAATCAGTAAAGGAGAACTATTCATATGTTTTATGTTTAATGAATAACCTGGAGTATCTGTTGTGTGATTTATTTTCAGTCAATGGGTGCTAATTTGTTATATGTTCTGACGACATAGGATAAAAGCAGCACGGATCACTTTGTCACTTGGCGTCTTCACTGCACACTAAGCTTCGCGACATAATAAAATTTATATGGTACGAAATTTGGTACAAACAAGTAAATCTATTTTTATTGCTCATTTTAACATTGTACCGCTTGTAGTAACATATTAATTTCTACTGTTTTAATACCTGTACCGTGAATTGTTTATTATTTTGACAATGACCAACGAATGCACAATTAATTGACAAATTATCACACTCCTCCTACATGTTTTGACAATATTGTGTCATCCTCAGGGAGTTCGTAGTTATTACCTTGCCAAGTTTCAAAAGCATGTCAAATGCAGTAGTTGATAATACGATTTAAATTTTAAAAATTTAAAATTATTTTACATAGGTTTTATGCTGTACAAATCTCAATGTTTCAAATCTTTAAATATTAAAATTGTCCTATTTATAATAAAATGTGCTAAAATAATTTTGTTGTTATGGCGAAGTCTGTCTGTGTGGTGGCTGCATATGCAATCTGGAATAAATATGGATTTTATTAATGGATGTATAAATGTTATATTGCGGATATGTCGAGTATATTTAATTTATTTAATCATGAACTCACCTGTATGTTGATGCTGTAGTCTTGCTGGTCCGGTATGTTTGAGTGCATACCGAACTGTGTAACGTGTTTCATTATGTTGGCTAGAGAGTATAGTGGTTTGGGTTAAGCTATGTTGTAGTACTTGCATGTAAAATGATTCCCAACAGTTCATTACCTTTTTATTTACATCTTACGCTACTTCCTTTGAATTTTTGGTGGCATATGTATATGGTAGTTTTATTAGTTGGTTAAGATTTTTTATTAAGATATTTGGCAAGCTTATAAGATGGTGCTTGTATGTTATTTATTACTGGTCTGATGTTTTTATCTTCTTTGTGTGTTTTGATCACGGCATTAAGTTTTGGTGCCATGGGTTTTATTTGTATTAGGTGTTTCTGTTGGTTTTTGTCTATTACTGTGTAAAATATGTGTATTTTTTGTTGGATTTGATTTTGAAGCGATTCCGTGGGATTTTTACTTAGTTGTATTATTTGATTCTTTTGTATAAAGTAAACGATCTTTTGTTTTATTACATCTTTATGTATTATGACCACGGTTCTACCTTTATCTGCTTTTGTTATCGTTAGGTTGTTCTCTTTCAATTAAAATTTTAATTGTTTTAGATTATATTTGTGTCTTTTATGTAGTGTGTTATGTATTTGTGTCGGCAATTTGTCTGATTTTTCTCGTCGTTAGGTATCTAAATGTGTTATGTATTCTCATGTCTAAGGGTCTAATAGCATTTTCTGTGTCTGTTATTAATGTGTTAATAAATTATTTTTGGTTCCGTTCTGTTGCTTAATCGAATCCTAAGTTCAGTGTATTTATTTGATCATTACTAAATTTTACATGTGTCAAGTTTACTAATTGTGTATGGAATACATGTTTCGTTGTTTCTTTGTTATTGTCATTGTGAGGTTTAGGTTTTGGTAGCGCGTCCAGTTTTTTTAATTGAGATTCTGGTATATGGAGTCCATTGTTTTGTCTAATTGCGCATTAATAGCTGTTTGTATATACTGTCACGTAACATTCCAATATTTTGTATATTCTAATTGGATTTTGTACAATAGTTCATTTCGTTTTTTTGCAATCTAAACAACTGATTTCTTGGTTTATTCTATATCTGTTTGCTGCTATTCTGGCGCTTCTGTTTTGTCTGTAATTTCTGTTGATTTTGATGTTGAAGTATTTTGGCGTCAGTTGCCTGGTTTTACATATTTTGTTAAACCAGATGGTTGCATTCGTTTTCAGTAACTCTAGCTATCAACAATAAACTATGCTATAGATCACCACAAAACAAAATAAACTCCAGTGGAATAGATAGATTACAATGCAAACTTGAAACAAATCATATTTTGGCCAACTGGAGGATCAATAGAAATAAGGCACCGTGAACATATATGTATATAAAAACAAACACGTACATACAGCACGTGTGCAAGGAGCAGGCAGCAGGCTTCATTCGCTATCAGTCGCGTGGTGCGAGCACAATAGAGGCACCGGGGGATGAAGAAAGCACGGATGGTGGGTTTTCAAGGCGACGGCCTTTTCCCTGCCGCGTACACCATCCCTCCCTCGTCGGCTCAGACCATGTCCCTACATCACATCTTAAAAAAACCCTTTCCTCTCACGTCAATAAATTGTAATTAATATTATAGAAAATGCTGTAGGCATTTCTGTCAGCTCCTTGTTTTTTCCTACTACAGCAGTTACTATGTTTCTTCCACAGAGGAATGCTGACGCCCACAGAATACCGCCTTCGTCGCAACGCTTTGCTGTCCACATGCTAGGGGCCCCGCACGTACAGTTGGAGCACCGGTTTCAGCGTGTCTGTCACCACTTCACTGCATGTATGCTGGGACAGGCACAGTTCGGGACTGAGCTCTGCCCTGTGGAGGCAATTTAAAAAAACAACTCTTTCCCTCTAACTCGTGTAGTTTACGCTATTATCAAATACGTTTACTCACCAGTTAACAGTGCCGTGCGACCACTGTGTTATCACACTTGCTCGTACAAAAAATGTTTTCAAACGATATATGACACCATGACCATTCGTTCTCGCCTGAACAGTAAGACGTGCTTCTTTCGCGAATTCTTCCAGATGTTCCCCTACATTTCCACAGCGTCTGTGGCCGCAAAGCTGAATCCCAAATTGTATGTCACTGTCAAACCGCAGCAGTTGATTCAACATCTTCAGTCACTAAGATAACATGGACATATAATGTTACATTACCGGATTTTCTGTTGCACTTTTACACAGCTACTGTGCATGAAGTTCAGAGATCGATAGCTGAGTGTCTCAGGACGGTGTGTATACAGAGTGGGCAGGGCAGTTGCACCAAGTAGTTCGGTACATAGGTATTGATGTTTTGGAGGAATCTACTCTATTCTGAAGATGGAGACAGCAGCAGGATTCTTCGAAACGTTTGTAACCATGCATGAAGCTACAAGGCGTCATAACTCGGAAGACTAAACTGTTAACTTTTACAGCTGTAAGGACACCAAAAACTCATTCAACCTGCGATCGTAGTTAACAACATTGTAAAGGGGTTTTTTCGTTTTTCGGCAATTAAAATTTAGCTTCTGAAGTCTTGAGTGTATAAAGAGAAGCTTCGTGATCTGTACTTCTCCAAATATTACACGGGTGATCAAATCAAGAATAATAAGATGCGATGGACATGTGGCACGTATGGTGGCGAGGAGGAATGCTTACAGGGTTTAGGTGGGGAAACATGACGGAAATTAGCCACTTGGTTAACCTAGGTGTAGATGGGAGGATAATTGATCTTTAGGAGGTTGAATGGAAGGCGTGGATTGGGTTGATCTGGTTCAGAATGGGGACAGGTGGCGGGCTCTTTTCAATGTGGTAATGAATCTTCGGGTTCCATAAAATGAGGGGGATTACGTGACTACCTGAAAACCGGTTAGCTTCTCAAGAAGGACTCTGCTCCTTGGAGTAAGTAAGCAAGTAATACCTGCAACAAACCACGTTTCTATTACAGTGTCGCAGCTATCGTATAACTACAAATTATGGTACCTGTAATTTATTTCGTAAGTTTAATATTCTGTACTTTTACATTAGTACTTTCCGAAGTACGTGTGCTGTACCCAACATGGCTGTTGTCTGTAGTTCCTTGATTTCGTGCTTTCCCGGTCTGTTGTTCAGGTCTTTTCTAAATGATTCTGAGAAGATTCCAGTTGCCTCTATCATTACTGGCATCACTTTTGTTTTTACTTTGCACACGCGCTGGATTTGTATTGTAAGGTCTTGATATTGTAGAATCTTCTCGGCTTGTTCCTTGATCACATCTCTGTCTTCTGAATTTACATCCATGAACATATGTGTTCCTTTTTCATTATCACATATTATAACGTCCGGTTTTTTAGGGATAGTTCTGTCGGTTTTCATTTGTCGATTCCATAATATGGTTATTTTAACTTCACGACTTATTTCTGCTAACTTTGGTACATACTCTTGCCAGTGTTTATTGGCTAATTTTACTCCTAATTTCTTTCATATGTTAAAGTGTAGTTGAGCGCACAATCTATAATTTATCTTCATGTATTGCTATTTTACCGACATTCAGAAAGCTGATATAATGTGTTCTACCGTCTCGTCAAACTGTTGACGTAGTCTGCGTATCATCATACAACATACAGGGTTTCAGGCCTCGTGACCTTTTCTGGCCCCATTTCCAGTCGTGAAGTCTTTTGTTGTTCTTGGTTTCGTGTTCCACATGGCTGATATTTCTTAATTAAATGGATAGTCTGTCAGTCTCTGTCCATTTGCCGAAAATGTTGTACACATTTATTCCTGTAATTTTGAATTTTCTTTACAACTGGGTTAATGTTAAGTTGTGATAAAATATCTTCATGGTTTTGTAATCTTTCCATGTGTATTTTGATGTTTTTCTCATAAAATTCACTTCTGCTGACGTTATCCTGGATTTATCGTGTTCTCTAATTGCCCAAGTTCCGCATCCATGTAATAAAGTAGGTAATGCCAAGGTATTTTATATTTTCAGTCTATGTGTTTTCGGAATTGAGAGGGGTTTAAGTTCTGTTTATAATTCTGCAGTTCTTATTAATGTCATTATAATAATTAATATCGCTCTTCGTGGGGATAATATACCAGCTGTGTTCACGTTGTAATGCCATCCTAAACTTGTAGGTCTATTGGAAAATTCTTATTCTGAACATTGCACCTCTTCCGAAGGCACTATCAGGCCGGCTTGACCACCCGGCACTTTTGAAGGTTACGATTGGATGGAAACAAATTTACAACTTCTTACACTTTTATTTTATGTACTTTAAATCAATCTGCGACCTTTATGGACGAATAATTCTATCACGGATTCATGGAGTGCCATGTCTTGCTTCGAACTCTTCGACGGTGATCTTTCATTGCCATACAGTGTCAACCCAGAGAGTCTGTTCTACGACTAACATTCGTCGACATGTTTTATGTTCAGAGCTCAGGACTGTCTCTCTGTAGATAAAGGAGTTGCGGGAATTGTGAAAACCAGGTTGACACGTTGTGACGCGTTTGCTAGTGCTTCATTCAATTCTTTAGTGCCGAGATATTTGTATGGTTAATTTCAGCGCACGGTTCAAGTGTAATCAATTCACACTGTTTTGGCACTTTTAATTAGTTCCATTGTCGACGTAAAGTTTTTCGAATTTATGAAAATATTCATATTACTCACAAATTTTTAGCCCACACCAGTCATAATAAAACAGCACACGGCCTAAAGTGTTTGCATGTGTGTACAGCTGCACAACTAAGTGAAAGTTAAGCAACAAGATTATTAAAAATCGCAATTATAATGTTTCGTTTTGGTAATGAGATTTGGAAGTGAGGGAGTAGGACTCCCCAATTTCATTATGTCACTTTCCTTTCTTTATTCAGTCTACCAAACTTTTTCCCCATAGACTTCCCAGAACAAAGCCATATTCAGAGAAAGAAGGGATGCTTGAAGGGCTGTTTTCCGTCCATGTTAACCCAAAGTAGATGAAAACATACCATGCATACACGGATTTAAAGAAACAAACTTGCAACCAGTGAAGTATGCTAGTTCAAGCACGTCACGGAAATAATGACATTCAGTCCAAAATTATATAAAAAATACGATACGTATAAACGCAGGCAGCGCAAGGAACCAGAGGATAAATTCTACACCACACACAGCTGGCAGAAACGGTGGATACAAGTGCATAATATCCGTGCCTGCACTGTGACTTCTAGAACGTAGTAAACCACGAGTCAAAACAGAAGCACTGAATGACTTTAGTAAGTCTGAACACATGGATCCGCATGCACATATAATCGTTACCTCAAACCGGTTATCTATACTTTAGGCACTGCTGCAGGTATGACTTGAAGATATATTTGTTGGAAGCGTGTGAGTAACTGGGAATGTTCAATATAGGTTTAGACTTAACGGTACAGATGTACTGAGAAAGAGTGTTGTTTATTTACTTTGACAGTGTAGGCTGCGCTGAAATCCACTTACAAGGACAACTCGCCCGTGCATCTAGAATAGATGGAAGAAGTACAATTTGTGGGGACTGGCAAGCATACAAATTTATAAGACATTTTACCCGTGGGACTTCTCAAGTTCCATGCACAGACAAGCTGTAAAAAGATAACTGTCCAGATGCTCCTAAGGCAGTTGAGACCTGTGCTTGGCAATGTAGGAAATAAATATATTTCGCGTTGCCCCTTATGAGGCTTCACTTTTCCTGTGGGGGAAGCATATATCCATCACTATTTACAATCACTGCCTCAGATTATTGAACGAAGATGTAAACAACTGCTGTGGTAATACAGCGTGATTCAACACAGACACCTTTTTGTATCATGACAAACAAACTTCACATACAGTAACGTGTATACATACATCGTAAAAGAAAACCATTTCAACCAGATGGGTTGACCACTGCTCAAGAATTTTCATACAGACTAGGTGATGTCTGGGTTGTACTTGGCCGTATAGGTAAATCAGCACAGAAAGAAATAACATGAGTATTGTACAGTTTCTATTGAGTGTATTCAAAATAGAACATGAAAATATGGATACGATGTCCTGGTGTGAATCAAAAACAAATTTAAATTTTATTCTCAGGAGCAGTGACTGTCACTGGATGAGTATGATTAAATACGTTTTAAACAAATGGTGTTCTGATTTCAAATCTTTGATGTCTGAAATTCATATGAGTAATATTTAAAGACTCAGTTCCTACTCATTGACATCATGGTGTGTCCATTAGAATGACGGGCTGGTTAATATTATTAGGGAATTGCTCGTTGTCTCTGTTTATTCTGAGAATCGGTGAAACACATACATGCACCGTGTGGGCAAAATGCAGTAATTGTCATGTTAGACGAAGCGGCGCTGTGATTTAAAGGGTAACCATTGTAAAGAGATATTGAAGAACAAAACTTGTAGGAAAATCTGTATTTTCTGCACTGACACCACCAGTACCCTCTGGAGCAGTGTTTCCCATGATTCTGATACAGCGGACGCCTTATGAAGTCGTTAATTCTTCTGAGACTCTCCCCAAAATTACCTAAACTCGCTGACCACCAAAGATATAACTCACGGTAACAATAAAATTTGGAATATTTAAAAATAAGAGATTTCAAATGTAAAACCCATTATCAGGCGAAGTAAAATTTTATTACACAAAGCAATAATTATCCAAGTATTAATGTTAATAAAAGTCCGATCATAAGAAGCCTAAAATAAGTACCGAGTAAAATCTACTCAAAACATACACCTCCCTGGAAGGAGAGTGAATGTTTCACAGTGACTCACCAGCACCCTATGCTAATATCTTTAAGAAAAATGATTTCTTCTACGCAAATCAGGCAAAATAGGAAACATACATAGAACGTACCGTTTAGGGACATCTTGGACCCTTCTTAGATGATCATACCTTTTAATCTACTGTGATAACATTTTGTTAATATTATCTTGCACATACTATTAATGTTATCAACATTATTAGAGCGGTATTTTGTCATATTTATTTACAGGCCTTATTAGTTATATGCCTACACTGATTTTGTTAAAATGACATATAACCTCAAATCTTCATGTCGTCAATATACTTTGATTTTTCTAAGTTAGAGTATTGAGTACACAATTTTTAGGTATACTCCCAATCTGCATAATAAATTTCACGTTCTTAGACACAATTAAAAATTATTAAATATTTTGAGTGCATGCTTTTTATTTTTCTCATTTATGCATCACGTAAATATCACAAGTAATAAGTGTTACCAGCCATCGGCTAGCTGTGGTTGTGGAACAATCTCAGGGATCACAGGGGTGTGCTTACCGAGTCAAATGGCGGTTAAAAATGTATAATAAATAACACCACGCTTACTCTCAGGCTCCATATTTGGGAGTATATTATTTCAAATTCACAAATGTACAGACGGCGGCACGGATTGTTTACTCGTAATGTTGTAATACTTTGCCCCAACCAGACCTCTAGATAACTTCTCAACATTCTAATCTCCTTGTTGCCCTATAAAATTCCCCCCCCCCCCCCC
>Ga0268261_10004134_pt1 | contig 10818 bp, 7 predicted proteins | sample TergutNc150P1_FD_190353 | JGI IMG/M metagenome (GOLD analysis project Ga0268261, IMG submission 190353) | Nasutitermes corniger P1 segment gut microbial community from laboratory colony in Florida, USA - Nc150 P1 (SPAdes) (version 2) | ecosystem: Host-associated > Arthropoda: Insects > Digestive...
TAAAACATTAGTCGCCTAAGGGTTAATAATTTAACCCTTATCCTGCTAACGTAGAGAAAATGGTGAGCTCCTAATAATGCCAGCAAATAGCAGATGGGATTTAATTCGGCGTCTAAGGGTTAACACATAACAGAAATCACTTCCAAATCCAAATGCGCAGTAAAATATCTAGATTTATCATCTGCATAAGGCCTGTTCCACACAATGAAGAGTTTGCCTATGCCAAAGTCTCCGGTAAATCTGACTTTTAGCGATGAAAACTCTGATTCTGATGAAGATCACGGACAGCAGGAAGGGGAAAATATTGATTGCGATCCGACATTTAAGCAAGTTGTTCCTCATCTGAACCCCATTCATTACTACAAGGACATCTTAGCGACCTTGTCCGTGATTTAAATTTGTTCAAAAGAACTGAACCCTTAGGTTCCAAACTAAGAGGATTGAATGTCCTCCACCGACATACTGTAATATGTTTCTTTCGCAGTAGCAAAACGAATGGAAATAATTTATCTCTTAAGAAAATTATGTTTCTTTGTAATAATATTTGCCCTGTTATAAGGGCTCTTGGATAAACAAACACGATCCAATTGAGTGGCGTTGTTTATGAACTTATCAAAAGTTATCTTAAAAGCTGTGCTTCTACATAACGGGAATAAATTCCCATCTGTATCCCTAGCCCATGCCGCGACAATGGACTCTTGTGAAAATACGAAACTACTTCTGGAAAAATCCAGTATGAAGAATATAATTGGAACATAAGTTGGGATTTGAAGGTCATTGCTGTCTTACTTGGTTTGCAGTTTGGCTACACAAGGTTTTCTTTTGCTTCCTGTGTGAGTGGGATGGTTGGGACTTAAGACGTCATTAATCCAAAAATCAGTGGTCTAAATCATAATCACTTATTCTAGGACAAGAATGTAGTAAATACTCCATCAATGAATCCTGAAGGAGTTTATTTACCTCCGTTGCCCACAAAACGTAGACTCATAAAAAAATTTCTACAAGAAAATTGATCAAAATAGCGCTGGATTTGCGTATTTGACTTGTAAGTGTCTCAGGATAATTGGTGTTAGAATCAAAGAATGTTTATTTGTTGGATCTCAAATAACAGAGATAATGTGGACGTAAAATTCGAAGACCAGCTAAGTGAAGTGGAAAGAGCAGCATGGAAATCATTCCAAAATGTCACTACACATTTATTGAAAAATCATAAGGCAGAAAATTATTGTGACATGGTGGCTGATCTTGTACAATCCCACAAAGCTATGAGGCGTAATATGTCTTTAAAGGTGAGTTTCTTAGACTCTCACCTAGACTTCCTCCCAGAAAATCTCGGGGCAGTGAGCGATGAGCACGGAGAGCGATTTCACCAGGATATTTCCAACAATGAAAAGCGGTGCCAAGGCAAATGGAGTCCCAGTATGCTGGCTGACTATTACTGGACACTTAGAAGAGACATTACACAGGCAAAATGGAGCAGAAAGTCATTCGCTGTTACTTTTTACGTAATGTGTATATTCTTTTTAATACAAGGTGCATGAAGGTTTTCTTCAGGCTTCAACCGCGCGTGACTTAAAATTTTTGTCTGATAAAAGAAACTAACAATGTGTTTGAATTCAGAGCAAGAATCCTATTTAGTTTACTTACTTTAATTCGTGTAAGAAAAAATAAAAATTCGTTTTTATCCAGTGTTTATCAGCGAAAGTGCCTTCGACTAGTATAGCCAACGTTGAAGCATCCAGAACCCACGGATGGGGACCCGGAGCAAGCAGACTACTGCTAAAGTAGCTGTACCTTCATTCTCCCCTCCACTCTTGTAGCTTAATGAAACACAGGGAAATCTATACCGCCACCAACAAAAAATCTGAATTTCGTAAATCTGAAAGTAAAGCCTGTCTAATTATCAAAATGTTTGTGTTGCAGCTGAACTTCATACTCTTTGTGAACATTATCCGTGTGCTGCTCCTCAAGCTCAGAGCCTCAGTGTGTGATGAAACTAGGACCTACAGGTGAGAAGACTCAGAAAATAATTCAGTAACACCGGCTGCCGTGTTCGTAAGCTTTTGGATCAAATGATAATAGTTAAGTCACTGCAGCGAGATATAACTACATCTTTTATCGCAAAGTGCAAAAATATTTTCATGAAGTTATAAAGGAAATCTAAGTGTTCATAGGTGATTTTTTTTTCATCAATTTACTATAACTTATACTTCACCTGAAGATGAAATGAAATTTTACATGAAGTTTGTCAAAACTGATTGTCCTCTATTATAGAACGACGATTATTATATTAAATATTGACCTCACCAAGATACAAAACTTTTGTCTGAAAGCACTTTTGTTTTGTAAGGAAGTATAAGAACTGATAAATGTTTGCCTTTTGAATGTGTATCTTGTGTTCTTCAGCAGCATGGTTGATGTTGCTGTGCAGTCTACATTGTTACTTTTGATTTTTTTTCAATAACTACTTTATATAGCAATATGTAAATATTTAAGCGATCATGAGAGTGACATGGCTAAACATAATTTTGGAAACTTCTTTCTCAAAACTGGATTGGCTACTGTGTATTGTCGCGTCCGGCGATTTTAATTACGCCAAGCGACTATTTAATTTTGACGAAGGTGTAAGAGTAAGGTATGAGTGTGTCGTGCTATGTTTCTTTGCTACAAGCTACCGGAGATGACACAAACACCCACCCCACATCCGCTTGTTAGGGAGACTTCTCACGTACCACTTTTGTTTCAAACTCACCCCTAAGGGTTGCTTGATTTAGATGTCCTGTTGCGACAGCGAAGGCAACGTTTTCAGCTATTGGATCTTATGACCATATATGGTAATGCTTGGGACTTTTGACAAGGCCCTGTTACGTCACTAGACCCCAAATTTTGATGCCATATAACCAGGAGATTTGGAAGCCTTGGCGGACATTCTTGGTCATCACTTGCTGCAGGAATCGCTGTCCGAATACACCGCCAAAATTTCTTTGTGTGATTGAAGTCTCTCTCTACAAGCCAAAATTTCAAATTACTTAATAGTGCGCTGCTTCATTTATCACCACAGCGCACTCCATCAGTTACTTTTTTTATCACCTATCAACAAGCTACAATAAATCAACAAATTCTTCCCTTCAAGAGTTTTGATTGGTTTCGTGAATATCAATTCTTACACGAGCCTTATACCAGTTTCCCTCAGTAACCAGCCGATCGGTTAACACCGGCGTTCCTGACTTCGACCATCACACTCGGGATACAACAGTATGTATGATTACACTGGTCAACAAATATTTTGTCCCATTAGGAAAAATATCTGTTCCTGATGTATTTTTGGACGCTGAATTCAAATATATTTCCAGAATTCCTCTACCACCCACACATTTCGCTCCAGGTTAAAGGGCTGGAATCTTTTGCGCCAGGACACTAAGGTGTGTTTTTACCGTGAGCGCCATGAGGAATTCAAGGACTTCTCCCAGGAAGATGGTGTCGTGTTTTGCAATGTTATTTGTTCCGTTATGGAAGTTCTTGGTCATGAATACAACCCCGATCAGTGGCTCTTGTTCATTGATTCGCCAGAAGTGAGCCTCAAGTTAGTTCTACTTCACAACGGAAATAGATTCCCCTCCGTTCCTTTGGTTCATGCAGCCAACATGAATGAAAGTTATAAAAGCATATGTGAAAGTTTAAGTATGACGAATTTAAGTGGAAGTTATGTGGTGATCTCAAGGTTGTGGCACTGTTACTCGAAATGCAATTCGGGTACACAAACTCCTGTGCGAGTGGGACAGCCGCGACAAGAATAATCACTATGTAAATAAACTGTGGCCTAAACGAACATCATTGACACCAGAGGAGAAAAATGTCGTCAGTCCTCCTTTATTCTTCCGGAGAAAATTTATCCGCCTCCTTTCCACACAAAGCTGTGCCTCATGAAAAGCTTTGTGAAAGGTATGGATTAAATGGATTCGAATATGTGAGGAATAAGTTCCCAAATGTTAGTGACACAAAAATCAAGGAAGGTATATTTATAGGACCCCAGATCAGGGAACTGATGCAAGACAACCAGTTCGATGAAGACCTGAATGAGTCTGAAAGAAATGCATGGTTGTCATTTAAGAGGATTTGCAAGAACTTCTTAGGAAATCACAATGCAGCGAAATATCAGGATATTGTGCAGGTTCCGTTGACTTCGTACAAAGCTATGGGATGTAATATGTGTCTGAAAATCCACTTTCTGGAGTCACACTTGGATTTTTTCCCAGAAAATCTCGGCAAAAGCAGTGACGAACACCGTGAAAGATTTCACCACGACATTATGTCTATGGAAAAGTGGTACCAAGGCAAGTGGACCTCAAGTATGTTGGCAGACTATTGCTGGACACTGAAGATGGATGTACCTGACGCTAAATACCGGCGAACGTCATAACCCTCTACATTTTAGAGGAAAGTTTCTGCCTATTTCATGAGCACGTAAAGTACTATTTTGCACATTTAACCTTTTGGCACCGGAGTTTTACATTTAAATTTTAGCACGCCCTGTATGTAAAATGTGAATAATACAGGAACCAAAAAAGGTAGCATTATGAAATAAACGGCATTTTGAAGAGAAAAACGGAGAGTGTGCAACATGTTTAAAATACTCGTACTTGTATTTGTTGGAAAAAATATATAAAATGCAACATTTGGAGGGTAGCGGTACGCCCGTCCTATATATAGGACGGACGGTTTCTAAAGGTTAAATTCCTCTGTAACTTTGAAACCCTACCTGATAAAAAAAATTCTGTTTAGATATCTGAATTCAGCATAAAAGTACTGCTAAGCTTATCTATTAAAGTTCGTGGAACAAAAAAGGTAAATTTTGTTGACCAGTGTTATTAAATACTTTAAAAATACAAGATCAATAATAAGAAAATTCAACATAGCAGTTTTATGTGCATCACATTTCATTAAATGTGCACTACAGAGAAAAATGTTTCGGAAAATATCTATTAATTGTTATGTCATCTGGATATTAAACCATTGGCTAATTAGAACTTCACTTGTATTAATTCGAACTGTAAGATATCCCGTGTCTCTAAATCTGTATGAATATTTCATTTCCAAAATGACAAAGTAGGTATTGATGAAATTTGAAGCCAAAAAAGTTTTAAGAGAGCCTAAGTCAATAAGATAAACTCTCTATCTTACATCAAGCCTCGAGTGCATAACATAAATTTACAGACTAGTTTTAAACTTAAAACGTTTAATTAAAACATGATACATTTAAAAACATAAGAAATAAGGGATATATTTTTAGATGTAGCGTGATATGTGAATACCTTTTCAATAAATAAAGGCTAGTATTGCGAAATTTAAAAAATACGGGTGTACCAATTAAGCACCTTCAACTGTCAGACCTGCTTTACACCTAATGAACAAGTCAAATATATACTCTTTGAAATTCTTACCTAGAATCTACCGATACTTCGCGCATAAATAATTTCTTTTAAGTTTTTCTCTGTTTTCACAAAGGTTGACTTTCAAACATCCTCAAATATACAGTCACATGGCATCAAATCAAGCGAAACAGCGGGCCACAAATGGCGGCTAATTATTCGGTATACAAAAATGTTTTGTAAGACGGCGTTGGAATTATTAGCTGTATAGACGTTTGCTTCTGTATGCTGGAAGAATCCATTTTATTCTCACCTCAGTTTACAGAGTATGGTGCGATAAACTGTCCTGAATTTGTTGTGTCTGAAAAGAAGATTGATCCGATTGTTCTTGTTGCACCGGCAGCACAACCTAACCTAATCCAAACCTAATGTCACGTAACGGCACATCGCTGTTCTGGTATTATTGGCCGAGTTTAGACTATATGTAAAGAAACACAAGTTATTCAGTAATTTCAAGTATGAAATAAGTTACCACAGCATCAGTTTCACTACTATACACTGCTTCATAGAACCACCTACAAAACCAAACTGTCACAACAAAGGTTTTCGTGGATATTATTCTAAACGTATTAAAACGTATAGCCCAAATTTTCTTCTCAGGAATCATGTATTCGTTCTCGCTGCTCCAACAACCTCTTCGCAATTTGTTCAACATTCGATGTATGTTTATTTCTAAAGAACTGAAACTGCAAACTTGACTCCTAAATTTGTTATGACGCTATTTATTTCCCCCATATCCAGGTTTCGAGAATCAACACCCTCGGCTGTCATATCCATGAACCAAAAGTTTCTGTTCTGCGCAGTTTATAAAACTGGGCTGTTAAAGCCTTTTGTTGACATGTGTGGCTAAGTCATTGTTAGTAGTTCGTAGGGGAAACTACCAGAAATGGGCCATTCACAGCCGATAATCTAGCAGCTAGCGTGGGATCCTTACTGTATGCTTATTGCGCTTTGTTTATATCTGTCCATCTTTACTGAGATTACCTTTTGTAAATTTCAGATTAAGATAAACTGAGTATGATAGTGGACTGTCACAAAACAGTAAAATTCACCAAAGTGTATCTTAGTACAATAGCTGGTAATATTTAGTTGGTATTTAAAGTGATGAAACAAACACACGTGCTTTCCTTTGCCTGGTAGGACCGCAGATAAACGAACAGAAATGTTTTCTTCTGACAGGCGGTGGGCGAAATCTACACTGGTGCTGGTTCCACTATTTGGTGTGCATTACACAGTGTTCCTGGGGATGAGCTACATTACAGGTGTTCATCCAGGTGTTGAGATAGCCTGGCTCTTCTGTGACCAGCTGTTCGCTTCTTTCCAGGTCAGGCATATTACCTATCACAAAGCCTGTTATAGTGCAGTTTACCAGACCTATACAATGCCTCTACGCCGATCGCCTACTGACATGGCAGGGTCCCATAGCCAGATGTTTACTCGTTTGTACAGGCAGTCCCTTTATAATGCTGCTATAAGTGAACTGTATTTGGTTCAGTTCTTTGGAATGTGGGGCACATGGTCACTATTAAACACTCACAGCACTTGCAGCTACATTAAAATGATGCACATTGCTAAAGTCACTGCTGCAGACTGGTGCACAAGGCAGCTACTGTTACATTAAACAACCACATATTGCTCGAGCGAGAAACAGCTGGCGCCGACTAAATCAAAACAAAAAAGAAAAAGAAGGGGAATACCTTCCTCCTATGCCAAGTTTGCTTACAAGGAAATGGAAATCGTATAGAAATAACCAACAAGATGCGACCGTGTAATAGAATTTATTATTCCAGTGTTTCTTAATTGCTCAACAAGGGAGTGGGAGTGAGTTCGCACTCAGCCACGACAGCTGCCGTCAACCATAAACGTATGTAAGACCAGAGGCTGCAATTACAGTTTTTGAGCTCCTGATGATGAGCGGTGTGTCGCTCAAAATATGTTCAGCAATTAAGAAACGATGGAATAATAAATTCTATTACACGGTTGCATCTTGTTGGTTATTTCTATACGATTTATATTATGGTGCACGGATCCATGAACATCAAGGAAATGGAAGTTTAAACTGTCCCCACTCTTACAAATAGTTACCTTAGTAGGGAGAGCTCATTAGGCAGAATTTCTTCAAATTGCTGTAAGTAAAATGACGTAATTAGAGGTAAAGTTTCAAATAACTGGGAATTCCCTTACTTCAATCTGCCCTTAATTACTTCCTGAATAGAATTTTGATTTGTTAAAGTTGTTCCCAAATATTTGAATTCTTCCACCCTTTCAAAGGAAACATTATCAGTTTTCATACTGCAACTTTGTCCTGCATTCTGATCTCGAGACATGACCATGTACTTAGTTTTATCCGCATTTACTTCTAGTCCAGTCTCCTTACTAGCCCTTATCAAAGTTTCTGCGTTTTCCTTTACAGTATGTATGCTTCCTCCCAACATATTAACATCATCAGCATAAACCAAAAGCTGATGTGTACCATTTAATTTCAAGCCATCCTGGTTTACCTGAACCCTCCTAATGGCATACTCTAAAGCAAAGTTGAAAAACAATGGTGATAGAGCATCTCCTTGTTTTAAATCATTCCTAATAGGAAACATGTTGGATAAATTCTTGCCTACCTGGACTGTGCTACATGCTTCAGTCAGACACATTTTTATTAGTCTTACCACTTTCATGGGAATACCAAACTCAATGAGATTATTATATAAGACCTCCCTCCTAACTGAATCATAAGCTTTCTTGAAGTCTATACTGAAATGATGCACTGCTTCATCGTATTCCCAATTTTTCTCAAGTATTTGACGAAAGCAAAGTATATAATCAGTAGCTGACTTGCTGCATCGAAATCCGCGTTGATGATCCCCACTAATTTCCTCTGCATATGGAGTTAACCCTGACATGCATTCAACATTTACATGAATTAAATAATAATAAAATTAAGCCAGATTTACACAAAAGGCATTACTTTATCAACCAGTGCAAAAGTTAACACTCTACTTTTTGAAGACAATCAAGTCATAATAGCTGATTCAGACAATAATTTACAGAGAGGAGTATTCACATTACACAACACAGAAAAAATTTTCGGATGGAAATGTCACCAGAAAATTCTGAGAGGACAAGAGCCAGTAAGATGAAAAATTGTTGTGGATAACAAATGGTTACAAAAGCAAAAAATTTTAAATATCTCTGTCATGAAATTTCAAATGAAAATGAAAATCTTATTGAACAAAAACCAGAAAAATTTGCTTAAATTCTGGGAATTCTAAACAACACTTTTAAACCATCTTTGGTCCAAAAATTTTAAAAAATAAAAGTGTATCATGCACTGGCTCTCTTGATTCTTTTATATGGAAGCAAAATTTTTACACTTAAAAAAAAAGAATGAAACTGATTGCCATCAATCACGATAAAATTTTTCAGAAATAGCTGGGTACACCCTTGTTAACCACAAAAGGAATGAAGGAATTTTGGATAAGTTGAAAGTAGAACCAAATGACGAGAAATTAAGAAAATATAAATTAAATTGGCTATAACATGTAACAAGAATGGACAACAGGATGCCAATAATAATGCTGAATTACAGACCAAATGGACAAAGATGAATTGAAGGACCTTAGAAGAGACTATTAGATGAGGCCAAAACAGGTCTATCAAGGCCTTACTCATGACAGATGATGATGATGATGATTACACCTGAAGAGCTCTGAAAATTTACTGGACATGGCATGGTTACCAAACATATCAGTACATCCAAGATGACACTCTGCACATCATCCTGCTAGAGAAATACTCTATCCACATGACACCCTCATTTAGTGACCAGGATGGTCTCATTTTTCAGTTGCTGGATTGGACTGTTACGGTGTCCTCCGCAAGGATCAGCCCAGCAGTCCCCTTCTTGCTGACTGAACAACACACAATAAACTTTGCAGAGCAGAGTGACATCTGCACAAGTCTATATGGACTGTCATGGCTTAGAACCTCGTATTCTGATTATTTATAAACCCACTGAGACGGAAATAGACTCACACCTTGCTGCTTGTTAGTTGTAGTGAGCATGTATACCACTTGCATTCTGTAAAGATATAACAACAAATCCCATCACATTCTCATATCAAGTGACAGGAAACCTTAATTCACAATTTTTTGCACCGTGAAGCAACACTTTGCATACACAAACAAGACTGGCCTCTTTGCCTGCTGACCCATGTCTTTCTACCACATCACCAGCTAATTCAAACTTGTCCCAGAAGGTTGACTGCAGGTCTTGGTGGTGCTTCTCTCATGCTGAAGTTCCTCCAAAACCATCTCTGAAGTGTCCCAAAACTGCTAGTTTGGTAAAATGTGTTCACAATAAACACATGTGCCTCCATGCTGTACACCATCTTGCACAGTGCACACTATCAGTATTTATTCAGTTCCAAGTGCCTGAGATTCCTGCAGCCTTTGGAACCACCATTTACTTTACCAAAAAGTCAATAATTACATGAAACTTGAAAGTTAATGGACTACTTTCATTAAAGTCATGTTCTGATGGCAAAATAACATGACCTCACACACTCTTTAAATTATTTATAACCTTGGTGCCTATACACCATTAGATCTTGTGTGTACATAACAACTTCCTTTTACCATACCTCTAGCAGCAAAACTAAAGTTGAAATACAGGAATATTATTTTATTTGACAACTCATATCACTGGCAAGCAGCACAGCACTCATCACTGTTCCAGTCTGCCATGAGCCATGGTTTAGATGTTTTACTGCAATGTACTGTACAGAGTATTAGCTTTTTGAACACCATATTTAAAGAAGAAAATGGAAATATTTTCTTTCAGCTCACCAAAATATCACATTTCAAAATATGTTGCATGTTGCACATCAAAGTTTCTCAAGTAAAGCGAGCCAGTGGGAAGTAACTTGCAAGAAAAAGCTGTCAGATATAATAACGCCCCTGTGTATTCCTCTATACAGTACACTTCTTGACATGATCTCATAGTATCTACCTTACACACAACATAGAAATAAACAGGACAAATGGCAGGATTTCACATCACAGAGTAGATTTCCTAGATTCAGTAACTATTTAACTGTAGTATTATTCCTTAGCAGTCACTTCAAAACATTCCAGGGTAGTAACTTTCCACTCCAGAACCAAGTTCCTTGTGGCGCTGAACTGTTGTGCCAAACTTATGTAATCAGTGTAGGACTGTGGCAGAATATAATTTCTATTCTCACCCATTTTCAAACATGAAACTTTACTCAGTTTTGTGCTACTTCTTTACTCCAAAGTGTAGGACAGCATATGCTTGTGTGTGTGTGTGTGTGTGTGTGTGTGTGTGTGTGTGTGTGTGTGTGTGTGTGTGTGTGTGTGTGTGTGTGTGTGTGTA
>Ga0268261_10004135_pt1 | contig 10817 bp, 9 predicted proteins | sample TergutNc150P1_FD_190353 | JGI IMG/M metagenome (GOLD analysis project Ga0268261, IMG submission 190353) | Nasutitermes corniger P1 segment gut microbial community from laboratory colony in Florida, USA - Nc150 P1 (SPAdes) (version 2) | ecosystem: Host-associated > Arthropoda: Insects > Digestive...
TGTGTGTGTGTGTGTGTGTGTGTGTGTGTGTGTGTGTGTGTGTGTGTGTGTGTGTGTGTGTGTGTGGTCTTCTTGTGAGCACATTTTCAGCTTGGGATCCTGAAACTCAGTTGACTTGGTGTAAGTAAACCACGAAATTGTCACCCATGTCATGCAGCATGTAATTGCTGATCTCTTCAATGATACCTTCATTTTCACATGCAACTCCTCAACATTATGCAGATTGGTGTGGAGACTGGTGTGCAGTCTTTAAGGTAGCCCCAGAAGAAGTAACCACAGAGATTCTTGCCGGGGGAACATGATGACAGGGACCACCCACACTCAAAGCACTTTGGAAATTAATTGGATGAGACACTGCTGCCAGATGCAAGGTGCAGAATGTCAAAGATAACACTCATGTGGCCATTTCCCTCTTCTCTCAATGACTGTTGTGCCCTTGTTTTGCAGTTGCAATACTGTTGTCTTTTTTATGATGTCTTTCAAATAGATCACTTCAGTTAGCCCATTTGTGCTGATTGCACACCACATGATACATTTTTCAAGCAGTAATATCTCCATGGCAGTGTGTAGGTTCTTAGAGGCCCAGAGCCCTGTATTCTGATTGTTCACAAACTAACCAAGTTACGAGGTGCTACCCAAAAGTTTCTGAAATTCTTCTGCTGCAGCTTAACCACTTAACCAAGATTTTTGTTCTCCTCCTCCTCCTCCTCCAAAGTAGTCTCCTTGTGCATTGATACAGTGATTCCAGCAAGATTTTCGTTATGGGAAGCACAGCTGGAAGTCATTTTGCATCAGCATCTTCATCATATCCTATGATTCAGTCTGGATCTCTTCAGTGGTGTCAAAACTTCGCCCCTTGATCTTCAGTTTCATCTTTGAGAAAGTAAAAATTCACAGGAGGCGAGGACCGGTGAGTAGGGAGGGTGGGGGATGAAGCCAATGAAGCCAAAAACTGCTGCACAGCGAGCAACATATGAGCCAGAGCATTGTGATGATGTGGTGCCCAGGAATTGTTGCCCCACTTGTCTGGACGTTTGTGCCAGATATTTTCCCTCTATTGCCTCAGACCGTCGCAATAGAATTTTTCAGTCGACGTCTGTCGTGGTGGATCAAATTCCTTATGGACGATGACTTCAGTGTCAAAAAACAAATCAACATTGATTTGTGCATTATTCCGAACTTGTGCTTTCTTTGGTCACGAAGTTGGAGTCTTCCACTGCGATGGCTGCTGCTTTGTCTCAGGGTTGTACCCAGACACCCCAGATTCATCACCAGTGTTGATGTTGGAAGTAAACTTGGGGCCGTTTTCAACTCAATGCAGGCAGCAATGCATAATTCCTTTTGATCACTGCTCATCAGCCTTGGCACATATTTTGCTGCAGTGTGCCTCTTGTTGAGCCCATCTGACAGAATTTGCTTTCACATTCCATACAACAGTCTGACAATGTTGCAAACATCGTGTTTCATTCGTCTCTGGTCTTACAGGATAGCCTTTTGCACTTTTGCCACATTTGTGGTTGTAGTTTCAGTTGAATGTCATTTAGAACACTTGTCATTGACTGATATCTGTCCATTCTTGAAACACTAAAACCATTTGTAGGTTGGCATTTGGCCCAAGGCTTTATCACCAAATGCTTCTGTAAGCATTTTGTATGTTTCCGCTCTTATCTTGCTGAGTCTGAAGCAGAATTTGATGCATATCTGTTGCTCCTTCACATCAGTCATTTTAGCAGGTTGGTGCGATCGCAAAACAACACTAGCAGGATGTCCCCAAAAAAAACATCTTCACACACAACAACATCACTTGGCAGGCCGGTTCACAAAGGGTACAGCTCGTGATACTTAGCAGCGCGAATCTGTACTACAAGCGGTTTTTGTGTGACATTCAAATTTTGGGGACTTTTGGGTAGATGTGACGGAACTCATGTCTTAGTTGCTCATGGCATGCAGTGAGCCTGTATTCTGTTTGGTGATTCTGTCAAGATGCAGCATCAGATGCCATTGTATATTGCAATATGTTGATGTTCTTTTCATACTGGAGTGACTGACAACGTCATTGACTGATTTTCTCAGACTGAATCAGTGATTCCTGTGGTTTTTGACCACACCTCTCTTGTTATCACAGAAACTGTATTTTAATTTGGACTTTGCCAGTTTTCCTGGTGCCTTTGTCATGTTGAAGTTCATGCAACATTGCATTTGTTCTTTCACAAAATGCTTGGTTTGGTAAATTATTTTCACAATATGTACACAGTGGAGCACACCTTTCACTGTCTAGCCCAGTGTGAACTGGGCACTTTTCAAACTGGTGTGTGTTTTTCTGGATTCTATTGTACATGCATGATGATGTGACATTTTAAAAAGGTTTATTAGTTGCTGCAATCAGGTGATGAGGCGTGAACATTCTGGTTTTCAGTGCATTTATTTTTAGACCAGTAATTAGTAATATGTAATTGAATTAATGTTTTTGTTATTTTTCACATAATAAATTTTGGTTATGAACAGAGACCAAAAGCTGAAGATGTCAGAACTGCATGGAGTTATTGTGGTGCCACTAAATAAATATGATGGGTAATTTTGAAGTTGTTTTACCTGAGCGTGAAATGGAGAACAAGGTGCAGTCATGTGCAAGCTTTATTAACCTTTTGGCACCGGAGTTTTACATTTAAATTTTAGCACACCTGTATATAAAATGTGAATAATAGAGGAACCGAAAAAGGTAGCATTATGAAATAAACGGCATTTTGAAGAGAAAAACGGAGAGTGTGCAGCATGTTTAAAGTACTCAGTACTTATATTTGATGAAAAAAAATATATAAAATGCAACGTCTGGAGGGTAGCGGTACGCCCGTCCTATATATGGGACGCACGGTTCTTAAAGGTTAATAAAAATCTTTACATTCATATAAACGACAGTGAGATATGAAATTTCCATCAATATTTTCCTGCTTGAATGTCATTATTATGATGTCCCATTGAGTACCCATTAACACATCTCCTGTTGAATATTTCTGATATCTGAGATTATTCTTGACAGCCTTGTGTTCAGTTGTTCATGACCTTGCCCGTCTTTGATGTGCAGCTATATGGTCAGTCCACCAGAAAGGGAGAAAAGAGTCAGCCTTGCGATTACCGTATGATGAGAATGTAACATGGCAAAGTGCAATCTACACACTAAGATTGGTAGATGTCAGTACTAGCTGTTTTATTTTATTGTATGTAGGTAGTTTTATTGGAGAATAAATACGGTTCACTGTACCAGTATGTGGTATGATCAGATCATTTTGGACAGGATTTATGTCTTTATAGCAAATGTGGTGGTGGTGGTGGTGGTGGTGGTGGTAGTGGTAGTAGTAGTAGTAGTAGTAGTAGTATAGTAGCAGCAGCAGCAGCAACAGCAACAACAACAACAACAACAACACTGTGTACCTTCTAATCAGTGTTGTCTTCTTTTGTAGTAGTGTCATTGAGACTTTATACAGGTAGTCCAGTGATTTGCCACCATTCAATAGTGAGCCCAGTGATTTGTCACCATTCCATGCATTAAGTGAAGTGCATTACTGGAAACTCAGCCAGCATGTCTCACATTTTGGTTTGACTCATGGTGACGCTTCCGTTTAATGCTATCATGATCTTTGGGAAAAGAAGAGAGTCACACTGTGCTGGTGTAGGTCAGTAGGGAGGGTCTGGAATAATAGTCATTTTGTTTCTAGCTAGAAATTCATGCACAAGCAAAGCAGACTGAACAGGTGCATTGTTATGGTGGAGAAATCAGATCCCAGAATTACACTTTTGCTGTCGTTTTTATAATGCATTTCCTGTAGACACTGTAAGGTGTAATTTAGTGTTGTGATGCTGATTTACAGTTTGACTTTGTGGAACAAATTCATGATGCACAACTCCATGATTGTCCCCCCCCCCCCCCCCCCCCCCCCCTCCCCCTCCGCAAAAAAAGTGAGCAGATTCGTCACATGTGAGTGAACATGTCTTGCCTCTTTTGGTGTGCAGATAGTTTGCTTGTCCACTGAAGCAGCTGTTTCTTGGTCTTAGTACCCGTAAACCTGCATTTCATCACTTCGTTATTTTTTAAATGAATTCCAGTTGTAATTCAGGCCCCTCTTGAATGTCCTGTCTCCTGTGGACATGCTGTTCACTCGGCAGTCAGGGCATGAATTTGTCAGAAGGCTGACATGTTTAGTTTTTTTTCCCAATATGTTATGATCTGATGCTAATGAATTTCTCATTCATCGTATTAGTTTCTTCAGATAGTGATTCTTTTGTTGTAGTGATTTTTTGTTTTCTAGGACAAGTACAGTTATAACTAGAAGTACATTTTTGTCAGATTTACTCATCAATAGATGTTCTAAGCTTTTGACATCTTCAGCACAGGTCAGGCCACTTGGGAACTTTGGAAGCACTCATACATCTGGGATTGTCTCGGTGTCTGCTCTCCAAAATCTACTGTCAAGGGTTTGAAACATTACATAGAATTTTTACCAAGTTTCAAGCAAAATTTGATGCAGTCTGCCATTTTCTAGATACGCCATCATCACAAATGTAACTATCATGTCCTTGTACTTAACAAAAGATTTTTCGGCAGTCATTCTTTTTAACAGCCTTATTGCAGGCAGGAAATGACTCAACATACTTTATTGTGTCTATACATTGTGGTAGATACTTATGCTCGCAGAAGTAGTGTCGTCACATGGTTTGCTCAGTAAGTATTTGATCACACAATGGAGGTGGAGATGTACAACACACATTCATTTTCAGTAAATCATTGTTGTGCTCATGCACAGCTCCATTAATTTTTATTTCTGAGAATACAGTTACCTGTGATGTTCACATGAAGGTCCGCTGTGTCGCTGAACACAATTGATGATGGTAGTTCATGTACTTCTACTTTTCATTATGTAAGAGAACATGTGGTTGCTCCCAGTAGGAGCATATCACAGTTGGACAAAATGTCGCAGTTTTAAAACCTTGTATATACTGTAAATGAATGACATGTCTGAAGTCTTTACAATTGTGGGATACTATAGGATTGCTTACAGAAAACAATCACAGCAAAACACATATAACATTATTTATTAAAGTCTTAAAAGTCATACAGTTGTGTGTTATAAATTGCAGCTGGAATGGTGTGATTAAAGTGCGTCTGTGTGGTGAAGCGGCTTGGCAGTGGTATGTTTGTTGGCTGAGCATGGCCGGAGGGCCACTGTGAATTGTAGCGGCATGCTCGGCTGAGTGGTGGAGTGCCTGGTCCACGAGGCAGTGTGGCCAGGCAGTGGAATGTTGTTTCTTCTGTCTTGACGTGTCGAAGCTGGTTATTCGCTTCTTGATGTGTACTCCTTCTTTAGCAGCCTGTGTATGCTCACAGCTTGGAAACTGGTCTCTTTTATACTGATCTCCTGCTGTTCAGCCTCGCCTGCTGTTGGCTGGCTGAAGAGTTGTGGGCGTGGTCTAGAAAGGCGGTTTTGCTGATGCAGGTATTTTGACTCTGGGGCAGGTTAAGGAGTGGTGACGGGAAATAGAGAGAGGTAGAAGGAGCGAGAGAGAGCATTGCTGTGATGTAAAGTGGCGAAACAGTTGCGGTCTCGAAGACTGACTTCGTTGTATGTCAAAGGTGCAGGTCGTCATTTTGGCTTGAAGAAGGGAGCAGTGTATTGAGCAGAGAGAGGAAGGAGGTGAGCTGTGATGGTTAAGCGATTGTTGTCTGGTTTAGTGCGTGGAATAGTGTAAAGCACAGAGAGAGGAAGGAGAGCTCTGATGATGAATGGCTACTGGATGTGTGGGGTGTTCCCACACAGTCTTATCAGAGTTAGATGCCCACACTCTGATGAAATCCTCCGTTGAATACTGTGCCACTGCTAGGAAACTGCTGCTGGTATGCAGTGGTGTAAATTCAGATTGTACATTCAAACTTCGAGCAATTTTTTGCATCTGTACACAATGTAAGCTGAAGTTTTGTGTATGTCGATTACTATATGTGCTCTGTAAACAACCAGAATTGTTGGTGAGGTTGCCATCTGACCCTTTAGACCGTTCCCTTCTAAGACATACTTTGAGTTCGTGCTATGTATCTTACGTAGTTACGAGATGCTGTAGGCGATGCAGTAGTTTTGATTCTTAAGTTTACCTTCTTGTAGTTGGCAGAGTGTAAAATGCTGTGGAAGGGGGTCATGTCTGTCTATGCTATTGAACATTTTGTGTATCCTTAGAAGATGCTTAATGATATATTAAAATGAAGGGCTCCGTTTGCAACACGTGTTTTTACAAACTTATATCGCTGTTCACCTGCAGGATTGGTACAATTAAGTGTAGTGTTTAGGAAGTGTAGAGACTTCAGACTAACCCCATGGAGCAAAGCCCTTCTCAAGAAGCTGATGGTTTCGTGGCTAATCAAGAAATTCTGTGCATTGTATGGAACCCAAACGTAATGATACTGTGTTTACAAGAGTCCACCCACCACTTATCCCTATCTTGAGGCGGATGATTCTAGTCCATGCATACACCCATCCTATTTCTTTAAGTGGTTTCTTTCTGGCAGGTTTCCCCACAAAGATGCTGAGTGCATTTTTTTTTTTTTTCTTCAACTGTATGTTGCTTACCACACCCATCTCATGCTTGATTCAGTCACCTTTATGGTGTTTGGTGAGGAGTAAAAATCATGACTGTTGATTATTAAAAACTCAAATAATATTAGTTCTTAGTGACAGGATCTTGCAGACATGGTAATTAACCTTTTAGAGTTCATGTAAAGGTGGGAATTCTTGAGTAGCTGCTTCAGAGTCAGAGGCTGTCAGTAAAAAAAAGAACTTTGTCTCCATGGATTTATAAATAATCATTTAGCAAGTGTTGGCTAAGTAAGGTAATGTTTTGTGAATGATGTTAACTACTTTATGGGAATTACTCATTGTACTTTCTATACAGCAGATAATTATGGTGTAAAAATGTTTGTTGTTTAATTACAGAAACAAGCTTCGTGACTTGTTATTAAGTTATATAATGATATTAATTATTAGGCTTTTTGTTAAGATTAGAATATCTCTGTTTAAGCACTTTTTTATTGTGACTTACATAAAACATGTATCATTGAAATTTCGTACCATGAACACTTCTTTCACCCAAAACAACTTGAACTTACTTGAACTGCAGATTGTGGCGAGTGGTGTGTACATGTTACATATTGATTTGTAGTGGCATTCGCTAACGCGGGAAGAGCAAGCAAAATACTATGAGAAGGCACGCCAGGAGCGGCAGCTTCACATGCAGCTGTATCCAGGCTGGAGTGCAAGGGATAATTATGGATACGGCGCAAAGAAGAAGAAGAGAAAGAAAGAACGTTCAGCCGACCCAGGAGGTACCCTTTCCAGTAGTGCTAGAACAGCAGTTTCATAGGGGACATGCTACCGCCGTGATGTGCTGAAAATACGCAGGTCGGAACTGAAGGGGGAAAAAACAAAAACAAAAACAAAAAAAGAAAAAAAAAACAAAAAGTCTGGGAAGTGAAGTGTAAAGTCTTGGTCTTGTAACTTTACTGTTTTTGTCAATTTGCTGAGCAGAATAGGTTGATATGGAAAAAGTGCATTTGGCCTCCAGAATTTCCAGAACCCATGAAAGGGAGACATTGTTGTCCTACTGAAGAATTCTGAGGATATTGATCCTCTCCCTGGCTGTTCTTCTAGCACGACAGAGACGGAAAGTCGGAACCCCCTCAAAATTATGCATTTAAAAACAAAACACAACTTGTTTCTTTATAATGCCTTTTTTTATTTGGAGCAACAAAAATTAGCCTTATTTTTGTGTTTGTAATTGCTTGTTTTGTTCTCCCGTAGTGGCACGCGCTAGGCCGGGAGGAACAAGCCAAGTATTACGAACTGGCTCGCCGAGAGCGGCAGTTACACATGCAGCTCTACCCCGATTGGTCGTCTCGTGCTAACTCTTCCCGTGGCAAGAAGAGGAAACGCAAACAAGAGACAAATGACGGAGGTACATGGCGATGAATTGCGTTGTTAATTCACCTACTGCTTGAGATTAACTGTGATACCGCGCCATACAAGAGCCATTTCTGTCGTGTTTATCCGATTGGTTGCAACCTTTAAACCAATCTGATGAAAACAATCCTTGGATGCAGTATCAAGTTAAATACAAGTGGAGAGGAGTTTATTTTCTCAAGTTTGTTGCATGTGGATATATATATATATTTATATTAAATTTATAATTATTTTTTATACTATAAGGGTTGGGGGAAGGGGTTTCTTCTTAATTGTCAAGCTGTCTAAAGACATTTGGGGATGTGAGGCCGTGCATTCTGAACTGGAACCTATTCTGCTTATCAAATATTTTTTTTAAGCCTTATACTTTCTTGACCTCCATATTTATTCCCTTTTGGAAGGCGGATGTGTCCCCTATAAAATTTAAACCATAATTTTGATTTTTGTGAATGGATTTTACAAATTCAAAAACAATTAGAGGGAAAGATTTTACCTGCATGGCAGTACTAGTTATGTGTTGTTTAGTGTGAAGTATTCTTGAAGTTTTGTTTGCATTTTCTTCAGAATGTGCATGTTTGTATGTTGGCTGAAACTGCATGTTTTAATTTCTTTGACCAACCAACATAATAAGTGTAATTGTGCTGATGTTGTAGGTAACAGTATGAAAAAGTGCCGCGCCCGATATGGTCTTGACCAGCAGAGCCAGTGGTGCAAACCTTGCAGGTAATGATGCATCCTTGGGTGTTTGTGTTGTCTGTGTACAAGTTTGTATGTTGTGCTTTGTAGTGTAGTCACACCTTGTGTCTAGGTCTTGTTTCCATTATGTTCCATTTCTTTTCTGTCTTGTTTCATTTAATTTTATTTTAATAATTCATGTTTTGTTTGGGAAATTAAAAAAGGGTCACTCTTGGCTACTGTACTTTTGATTAGTAGAGAATCAGATGAGAGTTAGAATATTGACACTGTTTCAGATTTTATTGTTAGATAAGAACTTCGTAGTGAGTTCCTCCCAGTAGGATAAGATATCTGCAGTACTTTTGCCATAGATCTTGGCTGCAGGATGTCTTAGCCCCATTATTACTGTGTAATGTAGACAGATAGGAGTAACCAGTTCATTGCATGTTGTTGAAGTTGTTAATTTTGATTCCAATTTGTGAGAATTTGTCAGTTTTAGCTGCCACATGTGTGCCCTAAATTTGTTAGACAACTGTAAAGATAAGTACATGAATGAGTGACCCTTTTTATTTATGACAAAGTCTTGGTTGTGCCCAAGGGCAGGAGTGGGGGTTTCATACAAAAGGTCTCACTTTTATTTAAACATTTGGTGTCATCTTATCTATGTGGAAAGACTGTGCGTGCTAGATGTAGTCGTGAGAAGACACTTTGGTGTTTTTACGTGTGAACTTATTTTTCTCTTAACTTCTGAAATGAAAACACTCAGTAGAACCCCGATTACTAGGACTGTGCCGTGGGTTTACTTTGATGCTGGTGGCTAATCCATTCAAATGGAAGAGTGTCAAAGTGCCTGCTCTCCCCAAACTAATGTGTCTTACCCTGAATTCTGTGAAGTGACAGTGCTTTTGAAGTACTTGCATTTCATTTCACAAAATTCAGAACTTTGGTATAAAAACACACAAAACTCAAGATGTAAACATAAATGAGAACCTCTTGAAGTAACCAGGGTTTTACTGTGACTGAATAAAAGTAACCAAGTAGTGTAACTAATTCATTCAGAAAATGTGTCTTCCCACAAAGAGAAGAAGAAACCCTTTCTTTGATTGGCTTATTTGCGTACAGCATCGGGTCCAGTGCAAATGACAGTGAGAGCCTTGATACTTTCTGGTGCATAGATAGACAATTGCAGTTAATCATTAAAGGGGCATGATTTGGAATGTCACCTCTCTCTAAAAGTTAGTTTTTATTTTAATTTTGTAATTAAAATTATCCATACTTGTGGGAAATGACTCCACACTTATTCAAAAATATTCTTCAGTTTAAAAAGTAGTTTTTTCTCTCAGAATTCCTTCATTTTATTTTCAAAATTTGAAACATCTTTGTTGACACATTTTCTGAAATGCACATCTTGTTTCAAGTGGATTAACTAAGAAACCTTAATTGAAAAGTACACAGATATTGTAAAAGGCATGGAGTGACATTGTACAGCAGCTGCAGCAGTAGAATTATGAAATAAATTGGATTTTATTAAATGTGACTGCTCCATGTCTTTTGTAATGATACCATTTAGGAAGAAATTGTTGTTAATTGTTGATTTTCTGTAATTTTAAGTTTTGTTGTTATTTTTTGGTACAATATGATTGAGAAGGGTGTGACTTTAGTGCCCCTTTAATGCTAACTGATGTTTCTATCTTGTGCGGCGGATGCAGCCCGGACGGGCCGAGCCACGGGAATCCCCCCGGGCACCCTCCCGGACACCCCCCCGGCCCTGGACCCAATCCCACAGGGCTGGGGGTCCATGCTAGTATAATACACCATGGTAACACTACCACTAGCAATGCAGCCTCCCCGCAGGAACCTACCTATGTTAATCTCTAGTCAAACATGCGCCCACGGCCAGCTGTGAGTGTTTTACATTACCGTTCCATGTATACGTGTCACTTTGTTTAATACTAATTGCATGGCCTAACCAAGATTGGCATTACTTGCTACCCTCTGCCCCCTCCCCCAATTCCAGATTGCAGTTGTGTCAGTGTCACGTATTCCCACAGCTTAAAAATTGTTTTGGAAGTTTGAAACTATTATACTGGAAGATGTTTGTCCTTTATGTCCCAGTAAGTTGCCTGTTTGTAGACTGAAGGGGGG
>Ga0268261_10004136_pt1 | contig 10816 bp, 6 predicted proteins | sample TergutNc150P1_FD_190353 | JGI IMG/M metagenome (GOLD analysis project Ga0268261, IMG submission 190353) | Nasutitermes corniger P1 segment gut microbial community from laboratory colony in Florida, USA - Nc150 P1 (SPAdes) (version 2) | ecosystem: Host-associated > Arthropoda: Insects > Digestive...
GGGGGGGGGGGGGGGGGGGGCTGCTAATACAAAGAAAACCTCAACATTTATAAATCGATATTTACATATCTGACTTCTGCTGGGAGCACAAAATGCAAAGAGAAATCTTCTTAGGAATGGTAAGACTGAGACAGCTCGTAGGTATGAATTCAGTATTACGGTATAGCATATAAATTCAAACTGGCATGGGTTACAGATGACTGATGTCCTACGATAGGAGGTTAATGCATTTGTTGTCAGTGATGGTAAAAGTAGCCTGAGATATGCTGTGTAAGAGAATCATATCTGAGAGACCGTAAGCATCTGTCTCATGAATGTGGAAGTATGTGTTGACCAATGGAACCATGCATTAGAAACAAAAAGGGCCTTGATCCTCATTGTGGTAGACTTCTATCTTTACTGTGGTAGGAGGTGTTACAGAAGCAACCTGCCACAATATATGTTGATAAACCACCACAAAATTGCCAAAACAATATTTACAGCTTTACAAGCTTGTGAATTCATATGCATTAAGATCTCAAATGTTGGATTACCTAGGCAAATGCTGGCGATGGCAAAGAATGGATGGTTCCAGAGAGACTGAGTGAAAGACACTGCTGATGTGTGTGGGTCAGTGAGCCAGTGCCATGCCCCTACAGCAGTACACACTGATATTACAGCAAGAAGAACTGGAACACAAATAATGAAAAATCAGTACATGTGAAGTATCAATGAAAAATTATACAATTTAATGAACCACACATGTGTAAAATTTCCTCTTAGTAGAGAAAGATTCTGTCCCACATCCTTACTGACTTCATTTTCTAAGATTCTTAAAAGGATTATTTATGTAAAGCTTTATAAACATATAAATAATAAAGGTATATTATCCAATGAACAGTATGGGTTTAAGAGAAATCTGTCAACAAAAATTGCATCACATAAATTAACTAATGAAGTTTTACAAGCTCTCGGTAACAAAATGCTAGTGGGAGGCATATTTTGCGACTTAGAAATAGCAGCTGATTGTGTTAATCATTAAGTATTGTTGTCCAAATTAGAATTTTATGGGATAGTTGGTACTGTACACGCATTATTCAGATCTTATCTTAGTGACAGGTAATAAAGAGTACTAATAAACACTAAAATTTCATACCTCCATACCTCTTCTGATTGGGGTAGGATCAAACATGAGTTCCTGAGGGATCAATACTTGTACCTCTGCCTTTTCTATTATACATTAATGACTTGCCCAAAGTCATAAATAACAAATCCAAAACAAATATTTCTGCCAACAACACAAGTATTCATATTATGAAAACTAACCCCATAAATTTCAAAAAAGATATCAATATTATTTAACAAATGAATATTTGGTTTATTGGTAACTTATTATCATTAAATTTAAATAAAACACATTATTTAGAATTTAGGACTAACAACAGCTCCCCAATTGATATAAATATTAGTTATAATAATAAGTATATTGTTAATACTACAATTACACAATTTTTAGGTCTAGTAATTGATACATTGTCATGGAAAAATCATGTTGACAAACTGATGGATAGATTAAGCAAAGCCTATTATGCAATAAGAGAAGTTAAGCAATTTATAGCACAAGCACTGAGGATGACTTATTTCTCCTACTTTCATACTATTATGTCTTATGGTATAATTTTTTGGGGGAACTCATTTAACAGCATAAACATTTTCAGACTTCAGAAAAAGGTAATTAGGATCATAACAAATTCAAGGAATAAAGATTACTGTAGGGAACTACTTAAGAAATTAAGGACTTTACCATTTTATTCACAATACATATTTTCTTTATTAACTTTTGTTATAAATAATTGTAATTTTTTAATATCGAATTCTGTGATATACCATATCAGTACCAGACATAATAATAATCTTGACCTTCCACATGTGAGTCTCTCAGTATATTAATAAGGTGTATACTATTCTGGCATCAAAGTTTTTAAGAATCTTCCTACCAATATAACAAATCTGTCTGTAGTAAGAAACAATTTGGGGCTATCTTAAAAAACTTTCTTTTGACTAGTTCTTTTTATTCTTGGAAGAATATCTAAGTAAAAAAATTCAAAGAAAGATCTTGGTTTCCTCATTTTAAGTATACATTACATGGATTTTAATAATATCTAATAACAATTAATTAGCCCAATAATATATTTTATACTATGAAACATAACAACTTAATGTCACTGGGTAATTCAACACAACTTACACATAATAATGCAATAATTACTTATTTAACTTCTTATTATATTCTATATTATATTGCCAATTACTAATGGAACTTTGTATGACTGATGCTTTCCTCTATAAAGCATCTATATTTTATTTATGTATTTTATGTTTTATTATTGTTTTACCTAGCAAGATCAAAGGAATTGTAAACTAAAAAAATTATGTTTCTCTATTTTCATGGTGAGAATTGTCAGTTTATGATCTTTTAGATTCTGACACTGTGTAGTGTTGTAGATTGATGGGGCAGGGACTAAGCTCAAACCTAATGTAACCTAAATTAACTCAGCTGTTTAGAAATCAGCAGGGAAAGTTTTAAAACAAACATTACCTGAAATATGAGTTGACCAAACCAAACTAAGTGAGGGAAAGTGAGAAGTCTTAATATACCACATTAACCGGAGGGCTTGATCAGGATAAACGCATCCTTAGATAATTTGATATTTAATTTAAAATTGATATGTAAAAAATGCTGGCTCACTAAGTGCTATGTGAAAGTCAGCTAAACTTAAAGTTTTACGTGAAATAGAACAATTACGCAATCGCCAATGAGTAGACACTTATACGAATATCGTACTTCTCCATCTAATAGTAGAAGGTTGGAGACATGCTATAACCTCTGTCAGGCGTCTTTCGAAGGCCTTCAAGTCTGAAACAGCAACAAATGTATTGTAAGTTGGAAGTCAATGTTGAGACATAAAATATATAAATGCCGAATACGCGTTATTCTGTTTTCACTTGGCGAAAACAGTAAACACTTGCGTAATTATAAGAGTGGAAAAGTTATTCACGGTAGTCCAAGTTCGATTAACATTATCTTAAATACCAGGTGCATATTCTTTAAAAATAATTCTAACCTTCACACGCTGTTTGCTCCAATGACATACTTTCACAGTTGAGGGTATACTCTATGTATCTTAAATGGCATTTTGGCCATCGAAAAAGACATCTGTTTCTGTTGTACTACCGCTGTACTTTGCCATCTTTATCTCTACCGACACCACCACCGCAGCAACCACAGATCATTTAGTACAGTATCAACCACAGATCATCTAGTACATCAACGTCCAATTCGTCCCTATTTACACGATCCTTTTACCGGGTTTGTAACTCTCGAAGCAGGCACAGATGAGTTTCGGTAAGAGTCCCTTGGCGGGTAGATTAATGACATGCACTCATTAAACAAAAATTAAAGTTGAAATAATCGACACGATAGTTACCATTCAGTTCAGAAACTTTCTTCCTTCACGTCTGCTGTATAACACATAAAGATTAAAATACACAAAGCTGAGTAATTTGGGTCTCTGCTGGTATGGAGTGTATGGTAGTGATATGACATGATATTTATTTTATTCATTCAATCCAACTACATGAAACTTTGTTCTCGCATTTAGAATGTTTGAGAACGTTGTGCTCAGCAGAATATTGGGTGTTCATTACTCAGGTATAAAACTTTTTAACAAACTGCCGTTAGAACTCAGATTGCGGAATATCCCAATAAATTTAAAGGCGCCTTAAAGAATTACTTGCTTACTCACTCTTTGTAATTTGAATGCATTTTTTATTAATTAATAATATCAATAGTTATAACTAAGGAATACATTAACAATATCTAGGTTCGGTTATAAGTGTAAATTTTAATGCTTCTTTATATTCTGATTGTCAATTAGTTGACGTTCAATGCCATTGTAATCACTTTTGTATTATTGTAATTATCATCTGATTATATTGCAAACTTTATTTTTTTCTTTTGAAATATTTTGATTGTCAATTAACTGACACTATATTATACCACTATAACTATAGTTGTAAAATTGTCTATCAACGTGCTTATATATATTATATATACGCTTACTAGTAGAGATGTATGACGTATTCTGTTTCCAGTGGGAAAACTAGACCTGTACTGGGTCCGCTTGAATGTAATAATAAATCAAATTAAACCTAAGAAACAGGATGCTTAACAAAATTACATAATGAGAAGCTTAATTTCTTTGCCAAATATTCTGATGATTAAATCAGTGAGTAAGCTAGATGGCGTTTGTAGCACGCGTGTTAAATAACGAAAATGCATACAAGGTTTAGGTGGGAAAACTCTGAGGGGAAGATGTCCAACCGGAGACATGCATAGATAGAAGCATAATATTATAATATTTCTTCTAACTACAGCATCTGAGAATGTACACTGGGTACATACGGCCCAGTATAGAAAACGGACACCGAATTTCGTTAACATTTTGAGATATTAGTACAGTAAATATACGAGGCTAACTTCTGTAAAGACTTGACTACGGCCGGTCACCACATGCGTATGTAAACCAGAGGCTGCAAATACAGTTAGAGCTCCTGATGATGAGCGGTGTACCGCTCGAAACATGTTGAGCCTTTAATGAACGGTGAAATAATAAATTCTATTACAAGGTTGCATCTTGTTGGTTGTTTCTACTGAATCATACTACGATGCACGGATCCAATAATATTAAATTTATAAACGCCAAACAGGCCACAGAAATACACGCTTATAAGAACACCAAAAGAAAAAGCCACTCAGACTTGACTACGGCCGGTCACCACATGCGTACGTAAACCAGAGGCTGCAAATACAGTTAGAGCTCCTGATGATGAGCGGTATGCCGCTCCAAACATGTTGAGCCTTCAATGAACGGTGGAATAATAAATTCTGTTACAAGGTTGCATCTTGTTGGTTGTTTCTACTGAATTCTGTAAAGACGTTAATTTAATGTTAATTAAGGCTTATAATCATCATACCTGTCAATTACTACACCTTGTAAAAAGATAACCCTTCATGTTCCTGGGCACAGATTACTACTTGTTCTCCTGGGTACTTGCAAATCATGCTGAGGTCTCCTTACATATCGTGTAAATTGGAATTTTCAGTTTAGGATTATCTTTGGAAATCAGAGGTTGGTGTAGCATTCAATGCGTATTATCATGCCTTATGAAGTTTCATGATTGTAACTTAGAGCCCCACAAACTGTAAATCTGCATTTTGTCATTTGGCGACATATTAGAGAAAATTTCCTTGTAAATGCAGGATGATTTCTGCTATAAAGAGAATCAGCTGAGATACTTGTTTACTCTTATACTCTCAGAGAATCACGTGGTTCAGATATTTATTTTTTATTCTATTCAGTCCGTCCAGTAACAAATATGTAATCGGACACAAGAAGCTCAGTCTACAGTCACTGCATTACATTTCGTACTGTTTTGCACCCATCTTCATAGATCAGAGTTCCCATCGTTTGCTACTAGGTGTTATGGTTGAGTTTATTAGTGGGTATGTAAGTGCAGCAGGAAGAATGATGTGGTTACTAGCGCCGTATTTTGCAGATGGTTGTATTAGTATGCATTGTGATATGCTTTAATGCTGTACCTGGAACTGTGAACTTTATTTAAAAAATGAAGACACATACAAGCTTTGTTGGAGATAAATGGTGTTCCATTCATAGGAACGCTGATCTATGTTGCGTAATTTTAGTTTTCGTAATTTATTTTATAACTTCTATGTGTGGTGCATCCGATTTCCTCCCACAAAAGGCACTGGAGCGCAGTGAGCATTGGATGACGCTCCAAGATGAGAAAACAGGAAAACATGTTCTGCAGGATGAAATTTCGTTTCCTTGTGAACCTTCCACAAATCACAGTTCTGTAATACAGAAACGGTCTAGTGAAGAAATCAGAATTAACAGTACGAGTGGTCAAAGTTCAGGAGCCGACGATGAGAACAAAATGTTAAGCGCTACAGTCCTGTCAGTGTCTGTGGATCCAAGTTCGTTCGTATCCTCCACAGCAGAACCAGCAGCAAATACTACAAACGTAACTTCAACAACGACTTCTCCCGGAGACCCAGTGCTGCCAGATAAGGGTTCTGCTGAAGATGAACACAACAGTTCAATGTCCATCTTTTTTGTGCTTTGTGTGTTGGCATTAGGTATCTTGCTGATCCACTTAATGCTGCAGAAAAACTTCCAGTATTTGCCAGAAAGCATTGTAATTGTTTTCTTGGGTGGTCTTATAGGTCTTATACTCAACCTTATGTCAAACCAAAATATCGCAAATTGGAGGAAGGAAGAGGCCTTTTCCCCAACAGCTTTCTTCTTGGTTCTTCTTCCCCCAATCATATTTGAATCAGGTTATAACCTGCATAAGGGCAATTTCTTTCAGAATATAGGTTCCATCTTAGTATTTGCTATTCTTGGAACAACTATCTCGGCCCTGGTCATTGGTGCTGGTGTCTATGTTTTGGGGTTGGCAGAAGTTGCTTATCAATTGAGCTTTGTTGAGAGCTTTGCATTTGGATCACTGATATCTGCTGTAGATCCTGTTGCCACTGTTGCCATATTTCATGCTATGAATGTGGATCCAGTTCTCAACATGTTGGTGTTTGGCGAGAGCATTCTAAATGATGCTGTTGCGATTGTGCTGACAACTTCTATTCTTGAATCCAGTAGCCCAACAATGACATCTTCAGAGACATTTATCACTGGTTTCAACAGGTTCTGCCTCATGTTTTTTGCATCTGCTGGGATCGGAGTTGTATTTGCGTTGGCAAGCGCATTGTTGTTAAAACATGTGGACTTGAGAAAAAATCCATCCCTTGAGTTTGGGATAATGCTGGTATTCACATATGCACCTTATGCTCTTGCTGAAGGTATTCATTTATCAGGTGAGTTGCAGCTATGTGAGAGTTATCATGTGGTAATTTTTTAATTTTACATGAACTAGACTAAGCCATCTTAAAATGTTAAGGCACCCTGAATGTGTTTACCAAGTATAATAAATCAGTAACTTTATCAGTATCAATAGGTACTCTAGATGGTTCTGGTATTCTTATGTTACGTTAATCTAATCCCTGTCACTAAACTAAACTAGACTTGTTGAAGAAATATAAAATAGTTTACAAATCTTGCTTAGTTATTGGATCTTCATCCAAATAGTCTAGAAGTGTAGTGAAAGTGCTGTATGTTTTTTTCCAGTCTGTATACATTATTATTTCTTTAAATCTTTGTCTGTGTATTGTTTTCATAAATGACTTCCACAAGTATTAATCACATGGCATCAGATCAGGTAAAGGGGCAGATCACATAAGATGACTATACTTGGTCCCCACATATTATGTATAGGCAGCCACTGAATTATTGGCTGTTTGGGGAGTTGGACTGTATTGCTGGAAGAACCAATATATCTCTTCCTTATCACTTAAATTTTTAAAAAGTGGTGCAAGAATTTGTTCAGTGTACATTTTTTGGATTTATTGTGTCTGAAAAGAATACATTCTTGTTGCACTGATAGCAACACACCATACTTCAACTTCAATATCGTGTAACAGCATCATGTTTATTAGTTTGGGATTATCTGTCAGCCAGTGTCTATTCAAATATTTCTGTAGTTGCTGAAGTAAAATTCTTCAACTGTCAAATAAGTGAGCAGTGGATCAATTTCACCACTACACTCTGCTTCACAGACCTAATTACAAAATTTTACTCTCACAGCACATTTGCTAATACAATTTTTTTTCAGATTTCTTCATTATTTAAATTTCAATAATAAACACCATTTTGTAGTACACTCTACTTAGTATTTATGAGCAAAGATTTACTTCTGCTTTTCATAGCTTATGAAACTGAACCATTCTGAAGCCTTTTTTTAGTATGTATGACTAAGCCTTTAACAGAATGTACAGACTATACAAATGAGTCATGCACAGCTAATAAGTTAGCAGTATGTTTGGGTTCACAGTGATCTGCTGTATATCCAGCCTGCAATGTTATATGTATGTTGTCATAAAATTGTAGAGATATATTCTGATCTTATTATTTTGTGTTGTTGCAGGTATCATGGCAATTCTGTTCTGTGGCATTGTCATGTCACATTATACACACTTCAACCTCTCCACAGTGACACAAATCACCATGCAGCAAACAATGCGTACTCTGGCATTTATCGCTGAGACTTGTGTCTTTGCATATCTTGGTTTGGCGTTGTTCAGTTTTCAGCACCGTGTGGAGCCTGCATTGGTTGTGTGGAGCATTGTGCTGTGTCTTATTGGCCGGGCTTGCAATATCTTTCCACTTGCTATATTGTGTAACCGCTTCCGTGAACACCAGATCACCTACAAGATGATGTTCATCATGTGGTTCAGTGGTAAGTGACACACTAAGAAGGGATATTAGTGTTTTGTGGGTGTGATGCTCTGTAGATTGGTTGCAAGTCACAGTTGCTTTGGAGGAACCTGTTGATTCCTTATTCAAGGTATAATTTTGATGAAATTGTGACATTACATCTGAGCAGACAGTAATCAAGGTTAATGCTGTTAGAACCTCCAGTCTGAGCATGCTACGTGGACATGTCAGAAAACTAAGTGTGTCACACATATGAAACTAGAAGACACATAACCTTATTTTTACTTATAACATGGCACCACCACCTCAATTTGCAATACCTGTACAGCAGTGGCTGGACAGTATATTCCTGAGCAAATGGCTAGGAAGAATCTCATGTAGACACTGTGATTTATAATGGAGAATGGAAAGGAGGAGGTTTACAAGAGAAATTTTAAGAATTCAGAAGATTTGGAACAAAAAATTGAGTTTTTGAAATTGGTCCACTTGTCTTCCTTCACACAGCACTGGATAGTACTTAGGTTTGACCCATGCAGATATGTTGTAAATGCAAGTGGACACGTGAAGGTGAGAGATATATCGGATTAAATGGCATAAAACAAAATTCTGTTTTCAGAAATCAGTTACTTTATGTGTGATTTTATCTGTTGGGGTTTAACCATGAAGTATGTTACAATCCTCCAGCATTTAATTGAACACTGCAGTCACCATCTTCAGGGTAAATGAGCCAGGCCAAAGTCTTATTGCAACAGATGATCAGTTGTTCTGTCTTGGCAGGGAATCTGGTAAGGAGACTCACTTTATTTTGAATCTGTGGTTACCAATCAGATAAGAGGCAAGGTTTGTCATCATAAATCTTGGTCTTTGTCATCTCTTCACATTTTGATGGCAACAATTTAGTGAGTCTAGAGCAGAGTACTAGTTTGCAGCTGGTTAAGAGACCAGCAGAGGGGCATTTGGTTTCAAGCCACAATGAAGCTCATGACCAAGTTGTAATTTGGTGTGGCAGACATTTGCAGTTTTTGGATTGGGTCTCCTACTTAACAAGGGTGGGGGTTTGACTTTAGAATAGAGTGCTTTTAGTTTTCCAGTGAGCAAAATGGTGACCATTTTCAGATTGATCAAGGAAACCTTCCCCAGACACAAAAACCTAGTATTTTTTACAAGATCCCCTCCTCCTGTGGCAGTGTACATTGATTAAACCAGCCACCACATTTCCACCAGGGCTTCAGAACACATCAGAAACAGTCAATTGGAAAATGAACTAAGCTCAAGATACCACTGAAGTTAAATGTGCCACAGAACTTGACAAACTAGAAGCCCTAACAAACACAAACACCTAATTTATCACAATATCATTAGGGAAACTGGTGAAATAGAGAAACACCCCGCAACTTAACTACAAAGATAGATAAAAGTTAAGTGAAGGCAAGGCAAAGTTGGATTTTGATCTGGCCATGATGTGGCTGATAATCTGTGAATGCAGCAACAAATTTATGCATCATAAAAGCATCACTTTACATTAAGTAAAGTCTGATCTTGCCTCTTTTCCTCCTAACTTTCTTCATCTGTTTGCATTGGACATCACCATGCACACTGCCATCCTTACTAACAATGCAACACCTGTATGTGAGGAGACACCTTGATCCAAACTCATTCATTATGAAGATGATTACTGCAGTGCACAGTGAAAGTCAGAACTTGGCATGATGCTGTTAAACTCTTCAAGCCAAAATCTGACATACATTCAGGCCACCAAATCTAGAGATAAGAATTTCATGTCTGCATTTTATTTTTTTATTGTAGGCAAATCGCATTAGGATCTTTTTTTTTTTTTTTGCAAACATGTTGTAGGCATAGATGTTTATGAGCCATGCTGGACAAAGAAGTGCTGACAGGAGTAAAATTAATTTATGCGAGGTTACAGTGCTGGCAGTTGGTTTGCCTTTTTGTAACATTTGAAGGGTTCAACTGAGCTATTGAGATCAGCTCACAGTGTTGTAAATAATGAATGGGCAGTTGCAATTGGACTGGGTGATCAGTATGACTGAGTCTAGATACAGCTATGTGTCTTTCCTTCTTTTCGTGTTCTGTATTGGTATCTTTGGGTGAGACCTGCAGTAGAGTGTAATTATTGTCAGTTTGTTTAGAATTAATACGGTGCTGGTTTATTTGGTCTTCACTTACTATTCGCAACCCATCAGGGGCAAGAGATTTTTCTTGTCCAGTTCGTCCAATCAGCTCTGGGGTCCACCGACCTTCATTTGGTACTGAGGTTAAGACTGAGTAGCGCTATATGTCTAATCCCCCATCCCTTCCTGGCCTGGACAGGGTTGGTTTTATCTTTACTGTTTGTTATTAGTGGACAAGCCAAGTTCATTGATAAGGAGAGAACTTACAGAATTAAAACAGTTGGCATAACAGTC
>Ga0268261_10004137_pt1 | contig 10814 bp, 6 predicted proteins | sample TergutNc150P1_FD_190353 | JGI IMG/M metagenome (GOLD analysis project Ga0268261, IMG submission 190353) | Nasutitermes corniger P1 segment gut microbial community from laboratory colony in Florida, USA - Nc150 P1 (SPAdes) (version 2) | ecosystem: Host-associated > Arthropoda: Insects > Digestive...
GTCGTTGTGTGTGATCTAGAAACATCAAGAATGGGTGCTCCATATATATATATGACATTAGTCACCTAAGGGTTAATGAGGAGAAGGACATATGTATGGGCTGACAAAGATGAGACCTATAACTGCTACAACTGCATGCTCTCAGGATAGCCAACACAAGAATATATCACGTGTGACTACCCTAAGCAACAATGGGGCCTCAAACCGAAATATAAGTGTAAGAAATTGAAATTTTTGCTTCTTCTAGAAATTTATTTTGTGTATTTAGGAACTAACAATAATTACGAGTACTGCATTTGACATGCAGAAATATCTCTGTCTTATATCCCATAAAATGCTGCTTATTTTCATTACTTAGTCTTGTTTGGTTCATATAATATTAACATGTTTTGTAAACCATGCACAAAAATTTAAATGGCTAGCAAAAATAATGTCATATGCAAAGGCAGACTGGGCATTTAATCACGATGCCAAAGAGTTAAGATTACAAATACAGCCTATTATAACAATACAAAAATTAGTTCATATTATGATTCCTCAATAGTTTTCCTTTCTCACAGCCTCTTAGTGATGGAAACTCCAGTGACTCACCAGCAACCCCTCAACCCCTCATTTTTGGACAATGACATTATATCACCTGTTATTTTTTATCGACTTCCAAACCTGGGGTAAAAGATGAAAATCTTAACATCGCTGTAATATAGTAATGTTTTACACAACTACATGAATATTTTGGCAAGAAACTAGACTTTTTTTAATAAAAAATGCATGGCCTATAAAACCACACTACCCATATTTGGGATTTTATGTAATGTGCTAAACAGTACTGTACATAGTACGTGAAGTACAAGAATTCTGATTGGATAGCCTTCCACTTGACGTCTAGACTTTTGTCAGGTACAAGTACTAACTGGATTTATTGGTTTGTCACTAGAAAATAAGCGGTGAAGACTGCTGATTGCATGTCAATCAAATTTGTATTCCTCCCTGACATACCTTCAGATGGTGCAGAGTAGTGTATAATTTTCCACAACCTTCATGCGGGCACATGAAGCTTTTTGCACGATCTCGCACACAAAGCTCACCCTCTTCATCTTCTGCTCCATTGCCAGAAGACCCATAAGACACTCTGAAGCCGCTGCTGCCCAGCGTAGCAAATCCCTCTAGACTTAAAGCATCCAACACTGATCCATTTAAAGCAATGTATGCTGTGGAACCATCCTCAAGTTCCACTGGCTGGAAGCTGTCTGCAACGACCACATAGTACACCTCTCACTACTTAGCATATTATGCATTTAAAGTCACATCCAGTCTACACAGTCAAGCTCAAATATAAAACATGATGTTGCTTCAATAACCAGAATAATTTCATGAAAATCTTCTTCAGTAAAGAGCAACATAAATTTTCTAAAGAAATCTAACATTCACAAGACTCTCCTGTGTTCTGTATTCCCTGAGAATGGTGGCACAGATGGTCCTAGGAACACTGGTTTGTGCTTTGAATTGATGTGGCTCTTCAACCAGGCAGATGTTACCACTTCTATGCCTCATGACAGCTTAAACTCTTGCCTCAGGATATATTTTTACCAATAAGAAAGATATGATGCAGAGAATGTGCAAGGTGAGATGACCAAGAATGTGGGTTTGAATACCTAAAGATATACAAACAAGTACAAAACATAACAGTGGACCCTATGACAAGCAAAATGTCTGTCTAGGTCAGCAATTTTCATGTCGCACTCAGTAAAACCAAGAGTTACACCAACATTTGCGGCAAGCCTGTGTGAAGTGCTATATACTGAAACGGCTATGTACTGAAAGTAGAAGCACATTATAAGATTCAGTAACAAGTAAATTAATAGGACAACAACTTGTGAGTGATTAATTTTACCAAGACATATTAGCACATTCTTCAAAATTCCCTCACTTTTCTATTAAATTGCATATTATCATGTTGTTCCAAAAATTAAATTCACTCAAAAAAGCTAAGTGCCTGATTTCTGAGATACTCTAATAATAAATTGAAGAATAAAGACTACATGGGCAACACACAAATATTAAGAAGCTATGTGAACAAAATGCAAAGAACCACATTTTAGGCATTTAAAAATGTTAACCTATGTTTATTAATATTACAATGGTTATTTCTTGATATGATATACTTTTAATATCACCAAGATTTTAATGAATCTTCATATTATTGAATGTTCTGACATATATGTGTTATGACTGTATTTTTATTTATGTTAAAATCTTAATGACAGTGATTACAATAAGTTTTTTTTTTTACTAATAAAAGACTGGATTAAAATAAGATTTCCCTGATAATGTTCCTACAAATAAATGATAGATTTGTGTACTATAATGGTACATTCTTAATTGTACATACTTACACATTACATAAATAAAAAATATTTTGTCCCAGTTCAGTAAAGGTGTTCATGTCATAAAGGTGAAACATGTTTCATTTTATATTAATTCAAGTATAAAGTTACCTCCAGCCTTGATACTGGGATGCACAAATGCAGTGGTACCATCTTCTAGTTGAACAGCATGCCCATCCAGGAACTTTGGAATCTCCTGGATCAGCAGAGTGCTCCCATCTTCCAACTGCAATGCTTCAGTTTCCAGCCCATCTGGATATATATATATATATACAGCATTTTCATATATGAGGACAAATTACTGACAAACACAGCAAAAGCTAATTTTGATTTAATTATGAAGGACTATGAATGAATGTTTTGTACTTAAACCCACATTCCTTTAATTAGAAATGTTAAATATTCATAACATTATACAATGTAAACAAATTTAATTCCAAGTGTTACTCTTTCAGACACTGTGTTTACACTTCAGATTCCAAGTGCCCATCCATACATAAGCACAATGTTTTTATAAATTCAGATGTTATTGATCAGTGTACATTTGAAAGCAATGCTCTTTTATGTGTTTTCATATATGGCTAATTCTTCTGTTGCAATGACGAGTAAAAATTATCCAATTATTGTTGAATGGAAAAGTATTAGAGCAAAAGGCAATAACACAGTTACTACAAGAATATACTGAAAATACACCACAATCCTCTTAGCCTTTCAGTCTATCAGCTATGACTATGACTTTAGTTAAGAGTGCTGATATGTCAAATATTCTACTTCTACAAATCCAGTAAAATTTCAGAGACTGTAATTTTAAGCCTCCAAAATATGAGAATTCTTAATACAAAAATACTTGATCACAGATTTAAAACGTGAGTAGTACTCTCACTTTATGAGCCAGCATGCTTAGTAATTTTGTCTCATTGTCTCTTTCAGTGATCCACTTTCTTGTGAAAGAAGCGACTTAACAGGACCATATGGCAAATGTTCCTGTTCAGCTCCAATACTGTTGAAGCATTCGTAGTCGAGGATGACACCCTGCTTGTTTACCTGCTCAACACAACAGTTGTTCTTACTTGTTTGACCTGATTCTGATTGGTGTTTATCTGGGGAACTAACACATCAGGAAATGTGTCCTGGATTGTCTGTCACATTTTCTAGCAAAACTAATTTAAAATAAGAACAATATAAGCACCCCAACAGTCCAGCATGAACTGAACAACAACAACAACAACAACAACAACAACAACAAAAAAGGAAATCCTGCAAGAACAGCATCAAAAGCATTGAACGAAAAGTTCTACAAAACCAAAGCTGTATAAAAGTTTCTGCAACTGACACCTTCAGTTCATTGACAATGCTAAGCTTGATCACAAGTTGTCATTTATTTCAGATAAGCCCCAGTATTATTTGTATGCACACAAGGACACACAGCATAACAGAGAGCCTATCACAGTACATAAATGTTGGAATTTGGAGCACCTGAGTGCAAAGGGTCCTAAAGGGTCCTCTGTTTTATGCAGATCCACGTAACTCACAGAGCTACGTAAGAAAGGTACTGCCAGTAGATCTGCAATATTCATCTACAATTTTGCTGCAGTTTTGCCATTTTCTCAGCATAGCAATTTGCCAAATAACCTCTGTTTACACACATATACTGCAGTGTTGTGACTATCAAAGGAACCCAACACTGTTTCTTCTGTTACTTTCTATGAATATCTTTCTCATACAAATGTGCGTAAGACTGAATGATCTGTGCTGATAACAAGCAACTTCACAACTCCTAGCACTTCTTGAGAAGCTAACAGTTCCCCAGATGGTCAAGAATCTACACCCATTTCAAGGCACATGAAGGTTCATTACTGTCTCTATGTTCATTACCGTCTAAATAACAGTCTGTCGCTTGTCCCAATTCTGAGTCACATAAATCCAGTCCATGCCATTTCAATTCTATTCCTTTAAGGACCCAGTTTAATATTATCCTCCCATCTACACCCAGTCTTCCTAGTGGTTTCTTTTTTTAGTTTTACTCACCAAGATCCTATATGCATTTCTCTTCTCCCCCATATGTGCCACACACACTACTCATATCATCTTCATTAATTTGGTCACCCTAATACTATTTAGTGAGGAGTGAAAGCTACCTGGAGTTTTGTACTGTTTGGAGCCTTACATATATCAGGCACAAAAAAAAACTCTACCTGGCTCTAGCTTGATGTCCTGTGCCACAAATGCCTGAATACCATCAGCCAAAGTCACAGCAGTGAGCGTGGTACTGTTGTCAAATGCCACAGCATTTGCTGCTGTACTAACTATCAGGCTTTCATCAGCCTGCAGTTGTTCAACTGACTTCGATGCTGACACCAGGACAGTGAGAGGCTCTGTCAGGCATTCCAGTTCCTCTGGCTGCTCACTGCTCTTACAGGCAACTTAAAGGAAAGCAATAAAACACCATTAGTCACAGAAAGTCTGCATTCTTTTGCCTCACATCAGATGTTCTGGGCAACACCTAGCCCCCAGACTGCTTTATGCACTGTGCACCACGGTCAATAAATGATGGTGGTGCAAAGATCAACTTGTGCCCACCTATTCAATCAATGAATACATAATTAGTCACCTAATCTCTTTCAAACCCATTGACTTATACACTTCTATGCATTTCTTTTCTCCAGTGGGACTGAACCCAGGATGCCATGCACGATATACTGCATATCAAGTCTTCAAAATTGAAGTTCATGTCAATCCTACAAAGCTCATGGTTCATTCAGAGCCTAACAATGTCACACTGTGAAATGCAAGTCAAATAAGTAGAGATCTGATGATCTTACACATGAATTCTGGATACTCTACTGGAACTCATTCTGTGGATACAACTGAAACTTACCAACATCAGCAGTTACAACAGAGTTGAGCAAAACATTGTTCTCCTCTTCACTGGGAACTGTTGCCATCACTTGTCCCAGCATTAAAGTATCACCCATATGAAAGCTTCATTTTGAACTACCAAAATAAGTCAGACTATGCCATTTAGTTATACCTTAAAAAAAAGGAAAATAATAATATTCAAAACATGGCTTGTTTACTCATCTACAACAAAAATAACTATGGCTGGCAATTTGAAAATTACTGTACAGTACATATGTAATTAGTTTTAAAATTTGAAGCAATCAAAACAACAGTATTCAATGATTTCTTCTTGAATGTTCAGCTGTGTGAAGTTGAACTTCATATTACACATGTCAGAGATTGTCTCTGTTCCATGACAGGTTTAAATCCAAGTGTGACATGGCCACACCTTGTCTTTGAGATCTCGGAGCATCCTGCCCATTACAAAGCACAGACAGAATACTTTTGGTATAAATATATGTGTCTGTGTCATTCAATCTATTAACCCATGATGATGCAGACAGGGATGGTCTCAGGAATGTTAGATATAAACTCAATCTTCACAGAACTTCAATGTATAAAAATGCAATTTTTCTACTTTCTACCACAGACCTAACCGAACATACCAAAGAATATTATAAAATTTACTCTGTACTCCTGCCAGTATATATGGCTGTCAAATATAAGTTTTGTATGCTCTTCAGAAATAAGATCCAACTAGCATGAAAGACTGCATTTTCCATATCCTAATATAAATCATGCCCAAACATGTTTGAAATTCTGAAAGGTGGGTGAAAATATGAAGGTCAAGAGAGATTTGGAAAGTTAAACAGAATATCAAAACTTCAGTCAAAATGAATCTAGATTATGACTTAAAGCAGTATGAATCAAAGTTTCATAATGAGTTGTCATGATCATTACATCAAACCAAGTGGGCTTAATGGCAGTGATCATGCAATTCAAATCAAATGAATGGAGATACCCTAAACAATATAGGATGTGAAACTAGAAAACATTTCAGGGGAAAAAAAAACAGGTGAGAAAACATTACACTGACACACATAGCTACAATTAACATTATGCCAAGTGATGAATATTATCACAGTTTTTGGTGAGTCATATATTCATTCTTTTCTGCATTTGTGATGTGGCACTGCAAAGGAGTGCCTAATGCACAACCCAATATTTTGTTTCATTTATTGACAAGATGACACTGTCAACAGCACAGGCTAAAAAACACCAGCAATAGTCTCAACTGAAAGGATGATTCATACGTAATAAACTGAGAAGTGGAAGAAAATGGTCTTAACCTAAGTTTAGTTAATTTCCTATTATTCTAACAGCAATCTGAAACTCAAAGGCAGTAGGATAGTGTACTAGTAGCTCAAGCCATGTGTATTTCAGCCTGCCTAACATCTTGAAACCCAGTGCTCCTTCCCTGGGGGGAGGGAGGGACAAAGTGTCTGGGGCATGAAGCTGACTATGAACGCCCATCTAGTACCAAGGTTACAAGCTATCAGAGCTATATCTCAACTCCTTCTTATATGCCTTCACTACATGCACTTCACTTTTGCCTTTATGCAACACCATTAATTCCACATTTTTTTAACAGCTGACAGAAGTGACTTCTCCACCTATACACAATACAGTAGGGATACTGAACCAGGGCAAACTTCTAATCCTTTACCAAGTTATAAACTTGCCAACCTTTCTGAAATTAATTTATGCCTCCATGCAAATCTCTCATATTCCATTTCTTACACTGTTTTAAGCTCAGTAACTGTAACTGTTCTGAGCTTCTCCATTTTAATTTGACTGAGATCCTGCAATCACTGAAATTTAACTTTGCTCTAAAAAGTATGAACATTTGTCAAACCATGGTATATTCTGCTTAAAAATTGGGGCCTCAAATTCTGTAAACTGTTCTAATTTACATTTTTTACATTCTTAAAACTGTCAGTCGAAATGACAGCTATATGCTCACCATTGCAATTCCAACAGATCCAAAATACAAAGGACACTCAAATAATACAATTTGGAGTGCTGTATACAACACATGCCTTCCTCCCCACATACCATTTCATGGGAAGTCTCCAAAGCATTCATTCCATTTACAATACTTAAAGAGTCTGTGTCTGAAATTCAACTCCACCTTCAACAGAACAATACCCGAAGTTACATTTCCTGTAAACCGCTTATTCATTACTAACCTAACGTGAAGTTAAATTTTCATGCTTATTAAACTTCAATATGTGAATTGTAAAATCACAGTCTGTTTTCCACCCAACAAAAAAGGACGGGCAAAAAGTTGGTACTTGAAGAGAGTGCACAAATGAAGAATAAAAAATCAGATTATTTATAGCATATTTACATTCCTATTCTGCATCACGAACGGGAAAAGCAGCTGGTCACGGACAACGCCCAACCCCTGCATTTTGAAATACATACATTTACGAATGGCTACATTTTATTGAATTAACTGTATTCACATACGCTGGCAAGAACATTACAAAACTGTCAGTTTCAACAAAAACCAGGATAAACTGTGTAAACTAAACGGCATGGCTAAAACATGCCACATAGAAGACGACAATGCAATATTGTTCAGATGTCCTACATGACATTTCTTATGGCCTTGACAGCCGTCTATTTTCATAGACATGAGAATAGTAACATTAGCCTCATAATGCTCATCACCATGTGAGACATCACATTCCAAATGATCTAAGAATCTTGGGAAATTACCCATAAACTCACAATTTCACCCACCATCCAACGCGTTGTAACAATACGGAGAAGAACCAGAGTTACCAATCGTGACATTTAAAAACTCCGAAATTTCTTATTGCATCTCACGTGATATACAACGTGCAATTATGCACTAGCAGTATACAAAATTTAAGACACATTTAACTAAAAACTGTATTTAAATATAATATTTCAAAGTGATTATAGTATCAATTTCGTCCATGGTCATTTAAGTCATTCACATCAGAGGGAATTACTTCCAACATACGAACGGTGTCGCCCCCACAGCCATCTGCGGTAGACACTATGGAAACACACGAGACATGCCGTATATATGTTCTGTGCATGCCGTTGCGCCCATTCCCAGACACGGATTACAGTTACTCTGAGATGATCCATGCCACAGATTACTACTTAGTAATCCATGCTCTGAGCCCATGGTCCAAATCATGTCATACATGATCTGTGGTCTAAATTATGTCCCATGAATGGATTGCAGCGCAGGAGGAAGCATCTCAATAAATCAATTTATCTTATATTCATCAACTCCATATAAGGTTTAACAAACCTATTGTATATAAAATTTGCCATAAAATAATACAGAAATACAAAACATACATGCCATATCATAGTGACAAAGAATCATATAAATTCACTATGGTAAAAAACGTTCACCCTAGAACACGCCACGAAGGCCCAGAGTCCGATTAGATGCACAGCTCTACTCCTTTACCCAAGGCGCTAGGTGAGGGTGGGTGGTCAACGACACACCCCGGCCGCTTTACCCCCGTGAAACACTCGGTACCCAGATGGTTGGGCCCCCAGGGCCGGACTGGACGGGTGCGGAATAACTCTACCCCACCGGGATTCGATCCCCGGACCGTCCAGCCCGTAGCGAGTCTTTATACGGACTACGCTAAATACAATATGAAGAATGCATACAATTAATTAAAGATCAATACAATAATATAATATATGGAACAATAAATTACAATTTTCAAACAAAATATTTACTAAATTAAAACCTTCTTTCATAGTAGAAGAAATAGGTTAATACAATTTTAATTTCTTGATGACAAGTTAAAGTAAAAATATAAAACATAAAGATTGTAGAATAATGGCTACAGTTATATTTATAAAGCAAAACCAAATCCTAGTCTTTAATATCATTAAAATAATCACCTTGAGACTTTAAACAAAGAAAATCACTTGTGGCCATTCTAAATTGTTTAACAATGTGAGGCAATTTTTTTTTATCCAGAAGGTAGATAACCGAAAATCTTGCTGCCAAAATACTAAGTTCCTCTTCGATAAACTGTTAAGTAAAATAGTAAAGTTGTAAGTTTCAGGCAAGACATCCTACAAATGAAGAAATTCTGCTGCCTCTTAGTTTTGTATTTACTTGTACAAAACTGCAAAGACTAAAAATAAAAACTCCTTCATACAACAGTGTCAGTTTGAAACACCACTGTGCTGGACATGTTATAGCATCCTAATTGGCAATTATTAAGTAACAGAGTTACTGTCACTGTTGAAGTTTCCATATTTAATGGATCCCTCTTTGTAATGTTCAGTCTCTTAATCACAATTAGGAACTAAACATATTTTCACGACTGTAGTGCTGAAAAGGAATTAAATATGACACCAATCAAAAAATGCAATGTACAAAGATCATCCACCTAATTCTTACTATTCGACAAACTGAATCATAAGAACTACACAGAAAATCAACAGAAAACAGATTCTCTGAAGCCTTTTTTTTTATTTTTAAACACAGAGCAACAGGTGCAGTAGTGTTACATTTACCTAAGAAAATTTAGCATTTTACACTCTCACAGTTGGTACTGATCAGATGACATTTCTAGGTTTCCACATAGCGTAGTACTGCATATTGACACCAACATTTTACATGCTGTTTCCATCTTAAAGGCCACGGAATTTGGTCCAGGTGGACACTGACGTGGGTTTTGGCAAAGCAAACAAAAATGGTGGCATTTGCTAATTTAAATTATTCCCACATACAAAATAAACACCCAAAATGTCAAAACTGTACCTTGTAGGATTAAATGGGGTGTGAGCTAATAGGTTTGAATTCTGTGCTGAGCCTCAATGTACTCAACCTAACATCTGATGCTACTGGCAGGAGAAAGCTCCATGCGATGAATGACCTTTTGGAGGAAATCTTTGTCAAATGTCTAGGGATTGACAAAGAGGCTATTTGCCGATGGCTGCAATGAATGTCAAGGGTATCATTCCAGCCAAAGGCCTCTATGATGGGGGGAGGCAGGCCATGCCCTGTCTTTAACTATACCTTCTCATTTGCCTTGTAACTAATCAGAGCATGGTAAACCTCAGATATAGTGGAGAGGCCCAAAAGCTTAATCTCTGAAGAAAGACGTGGAGCATTCCTATCAGAGAACATCCTACATCAAAATATGTGCTACAGCCACACTTTTAATTCCTTTTTAGGGAACCAGAATGCATGTTCTGTAAAGTAGCCCATGTTAAGTTCTATGGTCAGTGGTGATAAAATGGATCCAATTTTCATTATAATCGAAGCTTACAAGCGCTGAGGGTCTCATAGTTGTTCTTATGAAGATTAACCCTTAGGCTACTAATGTCATATATATGGAGCGCCTATTCTTGATGTTTCTAGATCACACACAATGACGCACCAGTCGGTAGGACTCCTCTGGACGAGTGATCAGCTCGTCGCAGAGACCTCTACCTGACAACACACGACACTCACAACAGACAAATATCCATGCCCCTGGTGGGATTCGAACCCACAATCTCAGCAGG
>Ga0268261_10004138_pt1 | contig 10811 bp, 10 predicted proteins | sample TergutNc150P1_FD_190353 | JGI IMG/M metagenome (GOLD analysis project Ga0268261, IMG submission 190353) | Nasutitermes corniger P1 segment gut microbial community from laboratory colony in Florida, USA - Nc150 P1 (SPAdes) (version 2) | ecosystem: Host-associated > Arthropoda: Insects >...
GGGGGGGGGGGGGGGATGAATTGTTTGCAAACTACCCTTCCCTTGAATTTCACAATGTCTTTCTCTACTGCCAAATGTTCAGAAGAATTGTAAAATAAGTCTTGTATTTTCCACAGTCTGTTATCTGTCCTGGCAACTCCACTCCTATTATTGTCCATGAAATGTAGAAAGCGTATGTTGTGGCTGTTGACCTGTCACATTACGAACATCATCCTCACCTTCAGAGCTGCTGGCGGAAAAATCTGGGCTTGGAGGCTGGGAAGTGGAAGTCCATTGTGAAGGTGGGTGTGGCTCCTCTTCATCCTCCATGTCTTCAGATGTGTAACATTTCTCCTCGTCGCCGTCCGAATCCATTACGATTTCTTGTATTTGATTCTGAGACAGCAGACCCCATGTTGCATTGAGGAAAACTGTAGCACAACTACTGTGTTTGTTCCTTTGTTTTTGGTGTGACATCCCCCAGTGGGCCCCCTCATTCATGAGGTTTCTAGATCAGACATGACGACGCACCACAGTTGGTAGGACTCCTCTGGATGAGTGATCAACTTGTCACAGAGACCTCTACCTGACAACACACACAACACTCAAAACAGACAAACATCCATGCCCCCGGTGGGATTCAAACCCACAATCTCAGCAGGCAAGTGGCCGCAAACCTACGCCTTAGGCCGTGGCTACATTGGAGCCAGAATCGACACAACATGGCAAACCAACATTTGTCTCGGCATACATTGCCAGATGTGTGGCTGCATTTAATCTGACATGTCTGTCCAGGCTTATAGCTACACAATGACTTCTTGTTCTCAGTCTGCTTATTGTAAGTGATGTGAATGGTACATGATGTTCGCGCCGGATGATGACTGGGACGAATTTTTTGCTGATAGTAACCTTTGCTTGTAGTACGCGAACAGTTGAAGATGGTGGATGCATCAGCTTTGGGAATCAAAACTGATGGAAAATATTTTAAACTGTGCAAGATACTGAGAAAATTTCCCAGTAAGTTAAGAGAATATTACAGAATGAATATAAAAATTTTTGATTGTATTTTGGATAGTGTGAAGGATGATCTGCAGAGTTATTCTAGTTTCAGAAAGTGCACTGAAGCAGAAGAGAAACTTACTGTTGCCCTTCGGTACGCACTCGATGTTGTGGTAAGGATAAACATAAATTACATTTACACAATGGTAGATGCTATAACAATTCATTGTAATCTAAAAGAAATTACGCAAGAAAAAGTAAAAGTTACACTAAACTTCAGTAAACTATAGATGTACAAACATAAACACGCACATCAGGGTACTGCATTAACATATCTGCTGTAAATTTTTCCAAGTATACAACTGCATAGACAGAACTGGCAAACCATTTTTCTTTGTCTGCAGTAGGGATACCCCTTTATAAGTTTTCAGAATGGAACTTGAAACTGACATGGTAGTAAATCCGCGCTTGAGATACAGGAAATCTGCAGTGTATGTGTTGAAGTGTCGGAATCCCGAGAATGTGTTGAATCGAGACTTGCTGCACGTGGAGATGGAGTTGGAGGGCATGAATTGTTAGATGCCGTGGGAACACTATTAAAAGGCAGCAAAAGATTCTAATTAGTTTGAATTCTCATGGCTACTCTACTCAGAAATTCTATTCTGAGTTCCAATCTCTGAATGTTGTCTAGTTTTTGTATGGACGGTAAAGACTCATCAGAAACGTGTAGTCTTTGTCTTCCGTTGGCTTGGGACTCTTTTATCGGCCCCTCTTCCATAAGTTTAATCATCCTTTTCTTCAAATGTAAAGCTTCTTCTTGAGAGTTTATCTTTTTCTTTGTCCCTAGATTTTTCTTTACTTGGCATTCATCGGAAACCCCTTCACTGAATTCATCGTCATTATCATTAATCGAAACATTTGTTGAAGCATTACCATCTTCAAGATTTCGGGTGCTCCTAAGGACTGAGGAAGCTGCTGGTACATTTGATAGTGTGGGTTGTGGATTCATTACAGTATTCACGAGCAACATCATCGTGAAGTATTGCCATTTCGATTCATGTGTGGTCTCTGTTGCTTCGCCAGATTTTGTATCGTGTATAGCTTTTTCATTTCTCTCCGATACACATCTCTCAACTTCTCCCACTTATTTCGCGCTTGTTTACCTGAAAGAAACCCTTGTTAGGTACTGACTGCTGTAGACTTTGACATAAATTTGCAATATTTTAGTGTGACGTGGGTCTTTGTCGGTTTCTTACTGCGCTGAAAACCTTTACGAACTTGTTTTTTGTTTAATAATTAGTATATAATACAGTCTGTAAAAAATACACTAATCAGTATATTGTGAAATTAAAATATATTTAATAAATGAGAATGCTTGTGTTTTCGTATCTTTTTTGAGAGGACAGTCGTTCCGTTCTCCTGCTTTCTCATTTCGGATGGATCATTACAGTTGGAAAAATAGTGGATCAAGTTGGTGATGTTCTGTGGAGCAAGCTGTCATCAAAGTACTTGGACCATGACAGGTTTTTGGACATAGCTGTTAAGTTACGAGAAAGATGGAATTTTCCTGATATCGGCTGCATAGATGGAAAGCGCATTTGCATTAAATGTACTACAAAAGCCGGGTCACTATATTACAATTAGAATTTTTTCTGTACTGTTACAAGGTGTTGCAGATTCTGAAAGCAGATTCATTTTTATAGACATAAGTGCTTATGGTAAGCAACTGATGTTGGTACATTTTCTGCTTCTACTTTATATCACTTCTTGGAAGGTTTTGAATCTTCTTTACCAAAGCCTGCAAGTTTTGAGGGAAGTGGAACATAAATGCCTTTCATCATCCTTTGTGATGAGGCCTATCCTCTAAAGACGTACCTAATGAAGCCTTTTGTGAGAAAGGATTTGTCATGTGAAGAAGGTGTTTTCAATTACAGGATGTAATGAGCAAGACAATGCATTGGGTTTGCCCTTGGTATCCTAACAGCAAAATGGAGATTGTTCTTTTAAACAAAGCAATAGAAACAAATGTCAATAAAGCTGAAAGAATAGTGAGGTGTATCTGTTTACTGCATAACATCATCATAGATCTTGAAGGAACAACACGTGATCATTCTGTTCTTCAAGAAGCTTCACAAATTCGTGGATCCCATCAGGCCAAAACAAAAGTCAGCGGTAGATCATTCAGTCGGTCCTCAAAAGGAGCAATAGATGTAAGAAACACTTTCAAAGTTTACTCTAACAGCCCTACTGCAACTATACTATCACCGAACCAGAAGGTTTATTTGTGCTGAGTTTTCACTTGAGCACCACATTATGGAACATTTGTTTTGTATAAAGTATATAAGTAGATATTCGTAACAAGAGTTACCATTCTGATGTACCAATATTAAAGATATCGTATGTATATAAGTAAGTAGTAACCTATTTCATTAGTGTTATTATTTCAGTACCTACCTGTAACATTTAATTTCTCGCCTGTTTCATCCCAAAGTTTTCGTTTGAGATCTGTTATGGTAATTTTTGTCTCTTTGGTCCCAAAGAGGCCACATATGTCTAACAAGTTCTATTTGATACGTTTTGTCCATTTTTAGCAACACTTGAATCTTATGCACACTGCAGCAGGTATCTGGCCAGACTCGGCTCGAAACAAACCCGTAATACCATTAGGTTTTATGACCCAAACATTCTATTCCCTTTATTAAATGCACGACTAATCTAACAGTGCAGTATGTTTTCAAGATTTATGGCACTTATGCATTCATGGCTAATTAGGGTGTTGTTGGTAGATGACCATTTACACACAGATATGACACGACACTTTTCACGATTTATTCAACGTTGAGACATTGTGCAGACAATAAAAAGAGAGGGCTGTCAGCGTTGCCAAACGTAGGTCACCAAATTGTATACGTTAAAATTGTTGGTATTACTAGCTCACCATATTCTCCACATTAGTAGGCTAAGGGTTAATAACCCTCTGAAGAATGTATTTGTGCATAGCTGATGAAAGCGTGATTCAGGGCTTATTAAGAGATGCCATTCTCAAGAAGTGTAGTGGAAAAACTTGAGAGAAAAGATGGATATCCCTACCTAAAGAGTATACACAAGGACAATAGGAGAGCAGCATTTCATTTTAAATGACCAAAATGTGTGAGGTAAAAATTTTAGATTTCTGTCTTTTACAGATAATGAAAGTGAGATATGTGTGACCACATTCACATGTTTTTTTTAAATCATCATTATCACCACCACTCACATTCTTTACTTGACAGCAGTTTAGCTGCTTCTCAAAAGAGTATGGATCTCACTGACTAAGCATTTCTTATTCACCGTTTTGCCTATATGCTGTAAAGCCAGTCTCTACTTTTGTAATTCTAAAATACATCTGCATGATAAGTATGTTAATTTCATGCATCTGTGTTGCCTTCCTGCTTGGATGGTCTGGGGTAATAGTGGATTGCTCCCCTGAGAAGCACTTTCAGCAGGTGTAGAAACAGGTGACACGTTATGTTTCTACATTGAACATTACATTTGACTGTCAGGCTCAGGCCCGACCACAGCCTGCCAGTCTAGCTCGTATGCTTTCATTCCCAGTGTTGGCTCCAGGAGTGCCCTGATGCTTCTTAGGTAGTGGCTGTGTGATTCTCATCTGTAGAGTTTTCTCCATTTTTTTAATTTGTGTGTTAGGTGAATTATTTAATGACCCACCTTATAAAAACCAACTAAATGCACAACATGTCCATGCAAGTTTACATTTAAAATTTAAAATATAGTGTCTCCAACATGTTTTGACCCTTATGAGTCATTATCAGGGAGAACATCAATGGGACATGTATAAGACATAAAGTAAAAACAAGGTTTAAAAATTATCCTAGTAAACTGCTGTGAAACTTGTCGTCTTGAACAGCACGCAGTAGCATAGAGTTTAGAATGTAAAATTATCCTGTATAAAGATGATATGATCAGTAACATGGAATTCAGTATTTCAGAACAGCATGTATATGATACCAAGGTAGTATACCTTCATATCATACGCATCCCTAGTGTATCATTTTATGCTGTCTAGTCATTAAGTTACTAAAAGCATGATTAAAAAACTATGGGTACAAGTAGACAGCTCTTAATGGTTTAATGAGAAGCAATTCCATGAATTCTACAGAGAGAAAAAAAATTGTGAATTATGTGCCATTGTTGCTCTCACCTTGGAAGTCTGCCCATGCACTGTGTTGTTATTGTGGATGACACAAACTTAAAACAAGAAAGTTAATAGGTATAGTACTCATGTTTGCAGTTTAATAGGGATTTTAGTGTCTTCACAACAATGGTATGTACTGGTTAACATGGCATAAGTTCCCAGAAGACTTGAAGCTTCAATACTAAAATGGATATCAAATTAGATGAGAAGGGCTGGACTAGTTTTAACTGGCCCAGAATACAGTACCTTTGGTTTCATAAAAAGGAGGGAGTTTCTTAACTGGTAGAGTGTCTGTCAACCTTTAAATGATTTTACCTTGGAGTTAGTTCATTGAATTAGGGGACGGTGAGGCATAACTTTACTGCTAACAGCCGAGTAGCTGTGCAACACACTACTGTCCAGATTTTGCAGGTAAAGTTACAATTATTCATAATTTATTGTTATGTCAGTATACTGCATTTACAATATTGAAACTGCTTAGTCTTTTAAAAGTAATACCTAATGCAAGTTGTGTATGCAAGATTTCAGGATTTAGCACTGTATGGCACTAATGCTGCATCTACTTTGTAAATTCATGGAGTTACCATGTTCATATTAGTCATAAGTAGTATCAAAATTATGTGGACTTTCATGGCAGGTCTAGTCAGCAGAATCTGAAGATGACCTTTTTACTCTCTGTAGATATGTAATGCATGGACTGAGCATGAGGAAATAAGGACATAAATTTATCCCGCATACATCAACTGTGCAACACACTCAGCACTAGCTTATACTGCTACCTCTTTTATTCAGAGAGGAAACAAACGCAGGTTTTGTTTTTGTGTACACGAAAATATGCCGAAGAATGTACTTGGGGTTCAATGTCAACAAAATGTGAGTTGGCTGATACTGAACTACAAGGAAACCATTACCACTGTTTCAATATATTAATAGTAGCATGAAAATCTTGGTGTCTTGAAATATTTGTACTTCAATAAGGGGCAAAATGTCTGACAAACATATACAGTTCACTAACCCTTTGGTGCCAAACATCATGTATTCATAATGTGCATTGTGATGCTCAAAATGTGAAATAGCAGCTAATTATGTAGGCCAATTATGGCTGCACTTTTGAAGCCCACATTTAAATTCCAGTCTGCTACAGATAACACTGGGCATTTCATTCCATTGCCAAAGGGCTGATAGGAATTTTAGGAAGAAACTCTACTTCAGAACCCTACAACAATAAGAAGTCCAATTTTCAATGAGCAAAGATTAAACATATTTAAATTAACTATTTTTGTTACAGGCCCATCTTTGTAAACCTATACAAAGAATATGTTACAAATTTCAAACAGTAACTTAAAAAATATATGGATAACAACAGTAAGTTATTATGTTCTTTAAGTTGCTTTGTACAGTTTTCTAGAAACAACAAATTTTATAGTATGTCATTGTCACAGATTCCAATTAGGTAAGGCACTTCAACATATACAATACATATGGTATCTAGAGGCAGGAAATACACAACACTTTTGCCAAGACTTCATATACAAGTTACCGATATTTCTAACAGGCTTCTAATGTAGGTGAGCTACATCATAAGGATCACAGCTTGCAATATCATGTACGTTATTTGTGAACCCTCTTCAACAGTGCTTAAAATCTGAAAGTCATTCAGTAGAACAGTACATGTAGTTCTAAAGCATCAATGGTACATTCAGACCTTCCAAAAGTTACAAGAAAATAAACACTCACATTCTTAAAACTGGATGTATGTGGTTTAACGTACATTCAAAGAACCGTATCTGATTTCTTGTTCAAACTGTTCTGCTTTTAGTGTCCCAGCAATTGCTTCACAGTTGTGGTTGAAGACTGAGTAAGCACTGACTTCACCTTGCTTCTTTGGGCCAGTTCGTGTGTTTTTCCAGATAGCATATAGGATTGACACAATGAGGTAGACTGTACCAAATTCCAAATGTATAGCAATTATATATAATGTTGTCCACAATAAAATGTATAATGTGTATATTATTATTGTAAATGAAGTGGGCTTTGTAGAGGTGATATCAACTTCACTTAAGTTATTTCCGTTAGATGCAGCAATATCACTGGTGTCTGACATGCAGGCGCTAACACCCAGGTTTCCATCCTAGAACAGAAATGGATGTGTCACTTGTAATTTCAGGGAACTCAGTTATCAGCATAGCAATCATGACCTGCATAAATTGATACATTTACATTTTATTATTTGCTGTTGATATTATTGTAGTTAGATATAAAAGAAATTTGCAGGCATGGAACTTAAGTCATAAATGAAGCAAACTTAGAATAGAGAATCACACTCAATCTCACTAGCCTACATTTAGATTTACCTATGATCAGGATCATAAGAACTATCATCAAGAAATGTTTTAGTCTCCCACATATAAAGTATTGAACCCTCCTTAACATTTTTATTTCGTGAACTTTTATGCTAGGCTGTGTTCAGAAAAGGGCAACCCTACCAATAACAAAAAAAAAAAATAAATTCGCAGCTGCATGTGAGATTACACTGCAAAGAAAAAAACATGTGAATGTAATTTATTACTGCAACCGTAATGCCAAACAGAGAAGCTATTCCATGTATAGTTATGTCGTTCGCACAAACAGTATTTTTCACGCGTTAAGTGCTTTATAACTTGAAATCTGATAAAAGGCCATTAACCTCTTGTGAATCTGGTATTGGCACGTTTCTTTCGCTGACATCTACATGCTGTTGTGAATTGAATGTCGCCATATTACATAGAAATTGTTTCGCTGCTTCCCTGCGCTTGCGTGCCCTGTACTCAGATAGTTTAGCTTCCATTAATATGTGCTTTACTTGACACAATATCGAACATCCACTGCAACATTCACGAAACGAACCATCCGCAGTACATATGTAAAACCTGTCAGGTGTCACATCTCGCCAGTTGGTCGGAGATATGTGTGCAATTGACCAATGGTATGAGTGAGGACTCGTTCCTAGGTTTCGATTGTAATGTGTCTGCAAATCGTTTTGCATGTTTTGCGAGTTGTCACAGACGTGCAATAAAATTCTACGACCTTTGAGCTAGGACCGTGGGTAGGGCTGTCATTCACGTTTATGGCTCATAATATTACATCGTTTATTGTATATGATTTTTTTTTTGCTAGTTCAACAGCTAGGCCTGATTGTGTTAAAACCACATGGTTGGACAGTCATTGATTACGTAATGTAGTATTAAGTGCCCGTGATTAGTCTGTACCAGATGATCTGTGATTTGTACCATCCTGAGCCATTGCACCTTCCTTGTAATTATGTCAGTGCGATGGACGAGTGGAGCATTTACTGAATCAACTTCGAGTGTATGTGAAACAGCTGTTAGATTAGTATTTGGTTACTTCTTGAAGTATAAGGTTACCATGTTTTTGTGGTGACAGTTATGTGTTCGTCTTCCCTAAACTTAATTTCGTAAACTCAGTCCCAAAGTTTGCTGTTAGAAGATAGCACACGGCAAAACTGTGGTATACATAACCTCAAACGATGACAGCATCGGGTTCCCGCTTCTATCTGGAATGAGGGAATAGGCTACGTGTTCTCTACATTAACATCGCCGGAATTTCATTTATAATACATTCATGTTGTTACATGTGCAACAATGGACTTGCCGAACTATATATAACAAAATTACAATACATATACAAAGTCTAAAACTGTAACAATCATTAAGTAATTATCCTTTTGATGTAATAATAATTTCAGTACACAGTCCGATAGGTCTTTAAAAGTGCTATAAATTATACAGTAAAATCCTGTCCAACGTTATTAAAGAACGTAAAAAATGAATTGTAATAGGAGAATATTGAAGTCAAGCAATACAAATAAAACGGCTAAAACCACGTGAAATATTATAAGTTTGGATACCGACGCAAATTTTTCTAATGGAGATATTCAAGTATTGATTATCGAAGGGAAACCTTCTTACTACAAACAAGCGATTACAGAAGGCTTCAATAATTATTTTCTTTTTATAGCTGACAGTTGCCAAGTATAATACACATAATAAGATTGGGACTAACAAACATATTAGTTCCACTCATCTAAATTTTTTATCACAAACTTCCAAAAATTTGTTTTTTGCTATGGGGTTTAAATTTGTTTCAAATAAAGAAATTGCAAATGTAATGAAATCTCTAAAATAAAAAAATTGTTATGGTTGTGAAGAAGTTTCTACCAAGAGATTAAAAATCAGTGCTCGTTGCATGTTCCCCACTAACTTACGTATGCAATGAGTCCATATTAGGAGTCTTTCCAGATTGCTTAAAATATTCAATTATAAAACCTATGTGTAAAAAAGGAGATAAATGAACATATCTGACTATAGACCTGTATCACTACTAACTGTGTTCTGGAAAGTTTTTGAAAAGGTCATGTGTTCTAGACTCATGGAACAGTTTTTAATAAAATATTGGGTGAGGAACAGTTTGGATTCAGGAAAAATTTAGCAACAGAAGAGACTAATTACAAGTTAACAAATGAAATTCTTTAAAAGCCTTAAATAATAAGTCTGTGGCTGGTGGTGTTTTTTGTGACCTTGTCAATCACAAGGTAATACTGTCTATGTTGACATACTATGGAATCATTGGTAAGGCTAAACTTTTGTTTGAATCATATATTAGAGACAGGTATCAAAGAGTTCAAATTACTAATTCTAATTTTAATCAAAATACTTTGTCTCAGTGGGCTGAAGTAAAGCATGGTGTTTGATAAGGATTGATTTTGGTCCCTTCGTTATTTCTCCTTTATGTCAATGTTTTACCTAAGGTTATAAAAAGTAAAGCTACTCATATCCTTTTTGCTGATGATACTAGTAGACTTATTACAAGTCCAAACACTACTGAACTACAAAATGATATTAACATAGTTTTTAAACAAATGTATGGTTTGAAGCAAACTTACTTTCATTGATTTGCGATAAAACTCATTTTATTAAATTTACAAATAAAAGTACATCCACAACTGATATTTACGTTAATTATGATAACAAACAAATTTATAATACTGCTAACACAAAATTTCTTGGACTTTGTTAATGACACATTGTCCTGGAAAATACGTATAGGGCATATTATACCTAAATTAAGTTCCGCTTTTTATGCCATGAGGTCAGTTTAGCCATATGTGTCCCAGAAAACCTTGAGAATGATTTACTATATGGATTTTTGTTTTGGGGACACTTACCAGATCGTGCAAAAATTTTTAGGTTGCAAAAAGTATAATCAGAATTATGCAAGGCTGTAGCAACAGAGATTCATTTAGAAATTTGTTTATGAAATTAAAAGTTTTACCCCTTCCATCGCAATATTTATTTTCTCTTTTCTTTGTGATTAAAAATAGAAACCAGTATACTGTTAACCCTTTAAACTCTGAATTAAATCCCATCTGCTATTTGCTGGCGTTATTAGGAGCTGACCATTTTCTCCACGTTAGCAGGATAAGGGTTAAATCATTAACCCTTAGGCTACTGATGCTTGCCTGCTGAGATCTTGGGTTCAAATCCCACCGGGGGCATGGATATTTGTCTGTTGTGAGTGTCGTGTGTTGTCAGGTAGAGGTCTCTGCGACGAGCTGATCACTCGTCCAGAGGAGTCCTAC
>Ga0268261_10004139_pt1 | contig 10811 bp, 13 predicted proteins | sample TergutNc150P1_FD_190353 | JGI IMG/M metagenome (GOLD analysis project Ga0268261, IMG submission 190353) | Nasutitermes corniger P1 segment gut microbial community from laboratory colony in Florida, USA - Nc150 P1 (SPAdes) (version 2) | ecosystem: Host-associated > Arthropoda: Insects >...
ATTTAGGAATATACCTAGACAGCAAATTTAATTTTAATGCACGTATTGACCATACTCTTATCATTGTGTTGGCTAGAACAGCAAAGCTACAATGGGGTTTAGGGTATAAAGCTCTCAAGACAATTTATGAGGGAGCTGTAGTTCCAATTCTAAGGTACAGAGCACCCATATGGGTAGAAGCTAAACGGAAAAAGAGGAACCTTACAAAATATGAAAGAATACAAAGACTCATAAATATTAAAACAGCTAAAGCATACCGGACAATTTCATATGATGCCTCTTGCATGGTAGCTGGAGTACAATCCATACAAATAACTATAGAGCAAAAGGCACAAACTTATATGGCAACACAAATTAACAATCTAGAATATGATACATCGTTGGAAGTAAGATACTGGCAACATCCTGCAGATATAGCCATAATTCATGAAGTGGAGAATGGCACTATATATACAACTAAAGTGTGTACGTGCGGTAGTAAAACTGAAGAAAACTTTGGGGCAGCAGGAATTATATTTGTGAATGGCAAGTTGGTACACCAACTGAATTTTAACCCTTATCCTGCTAATGTGGAGAATATAGTGAGCTCCTAATAGTATTCCAATATATATCCAATAAGATGCAAGTTGGAACCGGTTTGAATGTGCTGTGGGTGGCGTAGGCCACCCACAGCACACTCAAACCAGTTCTAACTTTTCCACGATAGCGGCAGATAGCAGTAACGGTGTGACAAATGCCAGATGCTGTAGATACAGTTGTATGCGCTCCTGATGATGGGTGGAAGTACCACCCGAAACACGTAGAGCAGTTTCCAGATATAAACTGCGTAACGTTGCATCTTGTTGGATATATATGGGAATATACTTAAGATGCACGGACCCATAAACGTTAAATCTCCTAATAATACTAGTAAATGGCAGATGGGATTTAACTCGGCGTTTAAAGGGTTAAACTACATGGACACTGCTCCAATAATCAAGCCGAGCAAATTGCAATTTTAAAAATTAAAAAAAAAAAAACTTCAGGGTGGACAGGATAATGATAAATGCGTTGCAGTATACACTGACAGCAAGATAACTTTGGATATATTGCAAAACAAATTCAAACGGACCCGACTGATAGAATTTATCAGAAACAAAATTATTCCACTGACGCATTTAAAGTGGACTATGCATTTCGGCTGGGTAAAAGGACACGCGGGGTTAGAGGGGAATGAGTTGGTGGACAGACTTGCAAAAGAAGCTGATGTGGAAGATGGACCAGTTGTATACGACAAGATGCCAAGAGAGGTGATTGTAACGCGAGAGAAGGAAAATGGACTTCATATGTGGCAACGACAGTGGACGAATACGGGGAAAGAGTGCTTGCGATTCCTGGATAATCTATTTCATCAATAAGTGTGTCATGTTTTTTAACTTCTATATGAGAAAATAAGTGAGCTACAAAATTATCAACCATTTTAATGTTACTTTCGTTATTGTAAGATTTCGTAGCATCTGCCGGGGTCAATTCTCCCGCGATATAGTACTTAATATTTTTAGAAAAGAAGTTATTTTCAAGATCGAGTTGAAATTTGGTTTTCTTATTTTCAGCATTTAAGTCTAGAGTTGAAATGTGGTTGCATTTTTTATATTGGTGACGAGCTATTTCGTCTTCGTATTTATAAAAGATTTCTTTTACTTTATACATCCTTTATTAATATTAAAATAAATCTTTAACTTAAAATATTGTCTTTTGTAATTCCTCATTATAAAAGGTTCCTATGATTTCTTCATTATTCAAATCTTTAATTTTGTAAGTTATAGGTTCTGTGTTTAGTATTTCTGTAATTACAAAAATTTCCCGAGTCCAGTTGGAATCGTATTTATTGCCAAAGGTGCTTTTAAATTTTGTTATCCTGACACGATCGCCAACTTGGAATTTTACTTTACTTTTCTTGTCCGGTTGTTTGGTAAGTGTGTGAAGAACCAAATTTTCTTTTGATTTGTTTACTTCAGAAGGTGTCATTCCAATAGATCTATGTTTATCTTTAAAATTATATTCGTCTAATAAGTTTTGTAAGATATCGAACCACTTTTTATTATTTTTGACTTCGAACAGTATTCTCATTTTGTTGTTTAATGTGCGATTAAATCTTTCAACCACAGCAGACTTTTCCAGAATCTGTGTGTGATACATATGAATACCATAATTATTCATGAGGGTTTTAAAATGTTTATTTTCAAATTCTAAGCCTTTATCAGTATGAAGTAAATTAGGCGGCATATGATTTTGTGATTTTGCAGTTTTAATTATTTTTTCGAAAGCTTTCGAAACTGTGGCACCATCTTTCGTTTTGATCGGAAGAGCCCAAGCAAATTTAGAAAATGTATCTATAACGTTTAACATATAAGAATACCCATTATTTTCTTCTGAATATTTTTTCATATCAATTAAATCAGCAGCCCATAAATCATCAATTCCTTTAGTAATAATGGGCATTTTTTTAAAATGTATTCTAACAGGTTTGTGTAATTCTTTAGCTAGTAACAATTTTTCTTCTTGCGGTTTTTGTATAAATTGACTTTTGTTTGTTTTGCAGTTTAAACATTGCGCCGAAACTCTCCACCGTCCGTTGGAAGTTTGATTTGTAACAGGGTTGTTATTGCCTGTTTTCTTTTTGCATTTAGAACAGTAAATTGGTTCATTCATTTATTGTGATAGATAAACATTTAAGTTAAAGATATATTACAAGAATAAAGAAATGGCTTTAATAAAAATTTCAGACAAACATTCAAACCTCAGACTAAAGTTTGAGCATCCTATTGTTTTAAATCCTGATAAAAAATATAAACTCGGCGTAAGTAACTTGTTGTTTTCTTTTGAAAAAAATTATTATATAGACCTGCTTGTAGAATGGTATATATCTGTACCAGATACTCAAAATGTGGTTACTGTTAGAAGTATCATTGCTGGAGATTATAGTATTAGTTCACTAAAAAAACAGTTTCAAAAAATGTTTAATGAAAGTTTCAACGGACTACTTGAGCAGTATAAAAATGATAAAAAAAAATTAATATAGATCAGAAGTTGAAAAAATTAAAAATAACTCCTGTAAAATTTGATTTGAAAAAGCTTGATGATGAATATGTAGTAGTTCTTAATTTTCCTTTTAAATTAAAATTCATAAAAGATATGAATGATAATTTTTGTAAATTTTTTAGGTTTCAAAAATGTATTCAAAACAATTCTATGCTTGCAGCAGGAACAGAGTATATATCTGAAAGTATTACGGAAGTTGTAAACCCTTTCTCAGTCATTGAATGGCATTGTAATATTGCAGAACATAGTTATGCTAACCATGATGGTCATCCTCATTTACATAAACATGAAGAGTTACTTCCTATTAGTTTTGTTAATAATAACTTTTATGAGAACTCTGTGTACATGGAAAATCCTAAAAAAATTATGTATATTCCTTTAAGGAAAGGCTTGAGGGAAATTAGAGAAATAATCTTAACCCCCATGGATGTGAATGGTGAAGAGATAAAAAATTTAAAAGATGTTGTTGTATTTCTTCACCTGAAAGAGAAAATGTAGACAGCTTTGGAAACGGTATGCGCTGCGTATCCCACCTTTTTGTTAAGGTTACTTTGTAATCAAAAATTTGGGATACGCAGCGCATCCCAACTTTTTAAGTTCAATTAAGGTAGATTTATGTTTCTTGTGTTTTTATAGGCAATTGTCTTTAAAAACAAATAATTAATATTTGACCCCCATTCCTAAGAATCTCTTACTTTTCATAGCTGTTCTTACCAACGCAGCATCAATCTTTTCACGTATACTAGCATCGTCTGCATGCATTATTTCTTTAGCTATATTTTCCAGTTCTTTATCAGCACTATGTCTTTCGTTGGTATCTTTATGATCACGGTAAAAAATATCATGTTCCTTGCACCCTGCATCTAATTTATTGACTGGTTCATCACCTCTTGCTAATCTTTCATCTAGCCTTGTAAAAGGTCCACAATAATTATAACCAGGAAGATGTAATTCAGGCATTACATTGTTTAGCTTGTTAAGTAAAGTATTAAAAACACCTGAGCCAGTTTTAAAAACTCCTTTTGGTAAACTGTTTACAACTCTTATGATATATTCTATCCCTTTTGCATTGTCAACATTGTTTTCTAATTGCTCGGTAATAAACTTTATAACACCCATTTTTTCGTTATGAAAATTATTGTTGCCCGCTTTTTCTTGTGCATAAAGATAATATAAGCGCTCCTGTAATTGTTTAAGATTACTCATATATTTATATTCGATAGGGTTTTCGTGATATTTTAGTAAGCCAGACCCTAATTTAGGTGGTTTAATTTCTTTCCATATTTGTGATACCAAATCATTCCATTTTTTACCACTACTAGACTTTGGTTTTTTTGTTGCCGGGTCATTATTTTGATAGATGGCATGTGTTTTCTTAAGGATGTCTTTATACAAACTTAAATCTCTTTCTGTAAAATTATCCTTTTTAGTCCACCATGTGTTATATGTTTCGGGGTCAATTTTCTTTTTATTAGGGATTGTTAAAAGCCTCCAAAGCCCTTGAGTTCCTTTACACCTTTCATTATCGATAATCAAATTATCACCATCTATTATAACGTTATTACCCCCGATATGGAAACCGCTTTCATCATACCATATCCCAAATTTATCATCTGAAAAAGGTAAATATTTTTCTGGTAAAGGACCAATAATCATCCCAAGTCTTTGACTTTTGTCAATAATTGCTTTAACATTCTTATTTTCTTTTTCGTCTTTGTCAGTTAACTGTTTTGTTATAGGAGAACTTGAAGCTATTGGTTCAAAATGTTTGTTAATGGGTATTAGATCTAATTTTTTACTTAAATCTTCATCAGTTTGTTTAATTGCTTTTTCTACATCATCTAATTTTTGTGTTATAGGTTCAAATTGTTTCTTTCTATCTTCTTTAGCAGTAATTTCGTCAGCTCGAGTCTGTTTGAACCTATTTTGTAACTCTTTTTTGAGCTGAATAATTTTATCAGCTTCTTCAACAGACAATTCTTTTTTCTCACGTGGTGGTTTTTCATCAGAATCGTCTTTACTACGAACAATTAAATTTTTTCTCTCTTGCTCAAGCTCACGGTTTCGATCGGCTTGATCCTTTCTATATTTTTCACGTATTTTTTCGAACATTGTTTGCACCATTTTTGTTTATTACTATAAATGTTTTTTTTAACTTAAAAAACGTCTAACGTCTATCGTCTAACGTCTATCGTCTAACGTTTAACGTTTGATCTATATCATTGTTTTATTTAAAAGAATGCTTTTACAAATAAATGGGACAAACTCTAAATTTAAAAAGTGGTGTACAAGTACTAGCGTCTATAAGAGTTTTGTACAGAAATACTAATAAACATCTTACACCTCTTATCCATGAAAACACTGTGCGGTTCGTAGGAGATCAAAATGGTGAGATCTGTTTTGAAGTTATGAATCATGCAGAATTTGATTTAACGATAGATATTCTGAATACAAATAAGGATAAAATTAACAAAATAGATCTTTTAAAACCATTTCAAAAGATAATAATCGAACGTAATGAAGTACTAGGTTGTACCATGGTTTTTGAAGAGTATATTACAGATAGAGGGAAACCTCTCATGTTTAGTGAAGAAAGGTCTCGATGTTTCGGAGAAATTAAAATAGGGTTTGATCGTGTATTTGGAGCAACAGCCTCATGGGAAATAAATCATTGTTGGGCACCCATTACTAACGGTGGTTTTACCTGTAGCCGCAAAAGAACAGAGACTGATGGTGGTTGGGATGTCTGTGACGGAATTGTTAATACATCTCGTGCATTGGTTAGACCCGGACGTTTTCTTGAACAAGTTAGATTCAAAGAAACAACAACGTCTGAGAAGTTTTATGCTTCTATTAAGTATGATTTTGGGTGGGCCAAGGTTTGATTAATATTGTATACTTATGACAAAGTTCGTGGTAAGGACGTTTATGAAGTGTTAGGGTATAAAAAAAATAAAAGAACCTCTAGAAAAGGTTAAGATCAGATTATTTTATAACGATAAGGTTTGATATAAGTGAATTAGAAGCCTGCCCAAATGGGCAGGCTTAATTTCGAGAAAAAGTTGGGATGCGCTACTCATCCCAACTTTTACTTAAGGTTAAGATCAGATTATTTTTATAACGATAAAGGAACTTTAGCAGATCTTAATGAGGTATGCGCTATGCTATGGTTCTCGGTAACCATCTATTCTGAAATGTCTTCGAATTTATTTTTGTATCGGCCATTGTGGAGCTTTTTAGTTGTATCAATAGTTAGAAAACCATAATCCTCGCTCCAACACGTTTTACAGATCTCGTTAAATATTTTGAATGTAAAATCAGAACCGGCATATTCGTCGTATATATCTTTCGTGTATTTCAAGCTTTGGTTAAAGATGCACAAAAAGTTAATGTTATTTCTTATCAGCTGCCTATTAACTTTTGTATGAGAATGGGTTAAATATATGCAAGAAATATTTTTATGGCGTCCTCTAACGAAATAATCTTTTATAATATCTTGTTGATGAACGTTAACACAGTCGTCAAATACAACCAAACTGTTCGGTTCACATTCATCAAGTGAAATTAATTCTTCGCAACTATTAAAAAAATAGGCTATTTCAACATCTTCCTCAGCTGATAATTTTTCATATCCCGCTTTTAATTTTTGATAGATGTCTTGTTCTAACGATTTTGAAAAAATGTATAAATATTGGAAAGGTATGCCCCATTTTTTAATTATTAAATTATAGAGCAAGGTTGTTTTTCCACACCCTGATGCGCCCACAATCAAACATCTTAACGGCAAGGGAAAAAATCTTTTTATTGACCTTGATGATGGTATCAGGAATTGGTTCTATTTTATATTTCATTGTTTATTTAAGGGTATCAGCCTTTTAAATGAAAAAACGTCTATTTAAAAAGATAAATAAGAAAATAAATGAAAGAAGTTAAAATAAATTTATCTAAATATCAGATTAACAAAATTAAGGATGCTTGGAAAAGCCAAAAAGCGGCCAGCATTCGTTTATCCTACGATCAGATTTCCGGAACATGTAAGTACAAGCTGCTATTAACCGAAGCTTAAAAAAAAAACTAGATGAAAGTAAGAAATTAAAAAAAGGTGTTACATTAGAATTAAGCCACAGTCAATTAAAAGCCAATCATTCGGGTGGGTTTCTGCCTATAATTATTGGTCTGGCTACTGCTATAGGGGCTTTAGCAGGAGGAGGAGCAGCTATTGCAAATTCTGTTATGAGTGCAAAACACCAAAAAGCAGAAGAAGAAGAAATGAAAAGACATAATGCAGAAATGGAAAAACTAGCTCAAAAGGCAAAAACTGTAACCATTGGAGCCGGTTTAAAAAAAAAAGAAAAAATAGAGCCACTAAGTAAATACGATATTATAAAACTAGCAAAAGATCTCAAAATAAAGCATTTTAGAGATGTTTTTATGAAAGACGCGTTACCACAAAAAAGTAATAAAATAGAATGTGGCATAATAAACCTAGAAAACACCGATCAAAGCGGAAGTCATTGGGTAGCTTATTATAAGAATAATGATAAAAAATTTTATTTCGATTCTTACGGGAACGCTTCTCCTCCAAAAGAAATTGTTAAATATCTAGGTCCTGAAAATTTGTTCTATAATAGCAAAAGATTTCAGAATTATAATGACCCACTCATTTGCGGCCACCTATGCTTAATTGTTTTGAAAAAACTGTCAAAAAATGAGAATTACGAATATATATTAAGAAACTTAGATAAAAGCGAATTTAAGAGTATTTAAAGAAATAAATTTATATATAAACAATGGATATAAAACTGCTGAACAAAACTATCAATGAAATCGCCCCTGAAACATTGGTTGAGTGGTATAACTTAACACAGTATAATTTAGAAACTATCCAAAACAAACTGAAAAACGCTAATGATGATATTTGGAAGCAAATAACCCAAATGGATCTTTCTGATGATTTCATTCGGGTGTTTAAGACAAAGGTGAATTGGAGTTGGATAGCAACTAACAAACCTCTAAACGAAAATTTTATTGACGAGTTTCAGGATTTTATAGATTGGGAAGCAGTTTCTCAATTCCAGGCTCTTTCTGAAGACTTTATTCGAGACCATCAAGATAAGGTGGACTGGCGAAAAATTTCCATGAAACAAATACTCTCTGAAGACTTTATTCGAGAGTTTAAAGACCGTGTTGCGTGGATATGGATATCAGCTCACCAAAAACTTTCCGAAAATTTTATCGAAGAGTTTCAAGATACAATTCATTGGAGTTGGATGTGCATAAACCATGACCTTCCTGAACGTCTAATAAGGCAGTTTTCACATAAAGTTGATTGGGATGCTGTTTCTCAGTATCAGACTCTTTCTGAAGACTTTATTCGAGAGTTCCAAGATAAAGTGAATTGGTATGCTGTTTCTCAGTACCAGACTCTTTCTGAAGACCTTATTAGAGAATTCCAAGATAAAGTGGCTTGGAAAAAGATTTCACATCACCAAAACTTTTCTGAAAATTTTATAAATGAATTTAAAGATAAACTCGAATGGTACACTGTGACTGAAGAACCAATACCGTAATGTTGACGGAATAGTGATTGATCGAATTTTTTAATAGATTAACATCTATTAAAAAGCTAACAGATTTGTTTTAAAATCAAGTTAAAGAAATCTTTTTAGTATTAAATAAACATGGAGTGTGAAAAATGTGGTGTTGAAGTTGCGCGTATAAATTGGCGTGGTCATCTAAAGAGTAAAACACATATGAAAAACGACCCTGATCAAACTGCTAAGCCTCTAGAGTATACAAAACTGTGCGAAAAATGTAATGTACAAGTTAGACCTGCCGGTTGGGATGCGTATATAAATAGTAATAAACATTTAACGGGTGAGCCAGACCCCACTAGAAAAGTATGTGAGATATGTAATATTGAAGTAAACCACGCCGCGTGGAATATGCATCTAAGGTCTAAAAAACATTTGAAAAATAACCCCGATGAGCCCCTCAAACCAATAAAACCATCTAACAAAAAACCACTTACAAAATTGTGTAAAAAATGTGATGTAAAAATCGTGATCGAACATCCCGCTAATTGGATTAATCATATAAACAGTAAATCTCATCAAAATAACGAACCTGACAAATGTAGAATTGTATGTGAAAAATGCAATATAGAAGTTACACGTGTACATTGGACTTGCCATCTAAAGAGTAAAGCTCATACGAAAAACGATCCTGATCAAAATATTAAGCCTATAGGGCGTATAAAACTGTGTGAAAAATGTAATGTACAAGTTAGACCTACCAGCTGGGATGCACATATAAATAGTAAAAAACATTTAACGGGTCAGCCTGACCCGACTAGAAAAGTATGTGAGATATGTAATATCGAAGTAAAAAGTAATAACTATCATCATTTTAAAAACCATAAGTTAAAGAAATAAATTTATATATAAACAATGGAATTTAATTTCGACAGCGAACACAACATAAAAGTAACTAAGGCACCATCTATTAAAGTTCTTAACGCTGATGCAAAATTGTGGATCTCAAATGAGAGTGCTGAAATATGTAAGTGGAAAGGAGCTCTCGTCCCTCACGATATCAAAACCACTATAGAAGGCATTACTATTCCAGGAAACATAATTCATAATCCGCGAATGATTATACTTCAACGCTCTCTTTTGTTAAAAGTAGAGACTAAGACAGGACGCATTTTAAGATCTTGGATTGCTAAAGAAAGCAAAGAAGAAAACACATATATGTGCGTCAGAAAGTATTTGATCTTGTTTGTAGATGAGAATAACAATCCACTGCATGAAGTTCCTTTACAACTTACCGCAAAAGGTTGCTTCCAATACGAATTTGATCAACAACTTTGCGAATTTAGAGGTGAAATAACTAAAGCTTATAATGAAAAAGCCACGTTTATGAAAAATTCTTGGTATAGTATGTGTGTCTTTGTTCCTACTTTTGAAAGTATGATGCGAGGAGAGGGAAGCAAGCAGATGAAAGCTTGCATCACAACAGAGCATGAAAAACCTACTAAAGAAAATTGGCAGTCATTGTGTATAGGAAGACGTACCGATCTCGCTAACAAGTTTTGGCCTGATGATGACAATCTTACATACTCGCAATACGTATATAAACTATACTGCGACACAAAGAAATCCTGCGAGGCTAAGGGTTGGTGGAAACGAGAATAACTTATTTTTAAAGTCCGTCGGATTTTAAAAATATTAAGCACCTTTAGGCTTATGTTTACTACAATAAAACCCATCTCCTTTTACTTTTATTTTACATTGTGTATTCGCATTTTTACCTTTAATATACACGTGTTCACAAGTATATTGACCCGTTTTTCGTAATACTTCTTCGGGAGCCGAGCTTGGTTCCTGTTTATCGGGAACTTCAAACCCACAAATTTGCTGCAATTTTGACAGCATCTCATGTATCTGGATTTGTGGAAACTCTTCATGCACCCTTTCAGCTAATTTCCGATTTTCCTGATTAATCAGATTTAAAATTCCCTGCATCAAAGATGTGTTTGTTTCCTCCTCTTCTTTAGAGCCATAAATTTCCTGCATTATTAATAACATCTTAGTAAGTGGCACTTCTGGAAACTCATCACACACTTTTTCAATAAGTTTACGAACATCCTGCTTAATCAGGGTTGAAATACTTTTCATCATCTTTTTTATTAACCCTTAGGTGACTAATGTCATATATATATATATATA
>Ga0268261_10004140_pt1 | contig 10811 bp, 13 predicted proteins | sample TergutNc150P1_FD_190353 | JGI IMG/M metagenome (GOLD analysis project Ga0268261, IMG submission 190353) | Nasutitermes corniger P1 segment gut microbial community from laboratory colony in Florida, USA - Nc150 P1 (SPAdes) (version 2) | ecosystem: Host-associated > Arthropoda: Insects >...
TTTCATCTGTACGTCATCCTCGGGGAGTTTTACATTTATGCCTTGCTAACTTAGCAAGGCACAAATGTAAAACTCCCTGAGGATGACGTACAGATGTCGAAACAAGTAGGAGTGTACATTGTATAAAGAGATACTGTTGTGTTATATATTTGTGCATAAGCTGGTTGAAATAAACACAATACAAGATGTACAGTACCTGCATTAAAATAATGTAAATGGAAAACTCGAACAAATGCAATGCCTCAGGTCATGTGTGAATGCAACAAGACCAGGCCATTTATGTAACCAATGGGGTGGGACTGTAAAAACCCAGTTTTGTAAAGACTTGAAAAAGAGACATTATGAAGTAGAAATCATGTGGAGAAAATGGATGACACCCCAACTTCCCAAAATATTGTTTTATTATAGGCCCAAAACATAAAAACAAACTGGATGACCAAACTGAAGTTTTGAATACAGAAATTTGCCAACTTGGCCTTTTCCATAGTACAGCAGAATGAAGCGGAAGAGAGATGAGAATACTGTGTCATGTTGTGAGTAAGATTAAGCAGATCAGGATCAAGATGAGAATAGTGTGTGATGTTGTACAGTAAAATGATGCAGATCGGGATACACTGTGTAATATTGTGAAGTAAAATGAAGTAGATCAGGATGAACTGCATGATGCTGTAATGTAAAGTGTGGCAGATCAGGCAAAAGTCAAGAGGCAGACTTTCATCACAGACAGTAAATGTCTGTCAATTATGCAACTATAAACCTAACATAAGGAGAATATTAAAACATTTCTTAGTGATGCAGTACATGCAACTCTCAACTGAAATGTGCTGAATCAGGATGTGGTCCAGTGGTAGGTTCACAATTTCACAATGGCAGAGAATTTCTTAAGTGGCTAAATAAATGTCAACTGTTTAAGGAATACAAGTTTCTGCAGCTACTGAGGCAACTCTTTGTCAGAGACGGTAAACCACTAGCCAGCACATGAATGCACAGTGCTCATGGATGTGTAATTTTTTACTTTTAGTGTTCTGTTAGAAAGGTTTGCCAACTCTGCCTTGCAGTACTTATAACATACGTACACAGTTTTTTTAATTTAAATCTTTTATCTTCATATGTACAACACAGACATTAAGAATGAACACTCAGTTTTATAAAAATTCACCAGTTTGGAAGGTTAATCGTAAGTACCATTATTATGGCCGGTGGTACCGTGTGCTCCATAATGGAGATCACTGCTTTCAAGTCACATACGGGCAAAAATTAACTGTTGTGAGGTGAAGGAGTATTTTGCCTCAGATTATCACATGTTTCCACAGAACTGACTTCACTGCCATGGTGTCTCAAAGAACTTGAACAGCTGTCTGCATTTGCAGGCACAGCAAAATTAGAAGGTATAACTTCCTTCCCTGCTACTGTATTCACTGGAAGAGGATCATCTGAATTTGTAACTTTGGGACTCTGGAGGGTGTCTGTAACAGGTACCTTATTCTCATTGCTCTCCTTTGAGGTAATCTCTGATGAACACAATGGGCATCGATCTTGAACATACAGCCATTTTTTGAGACAGGATGCGTGGAAGAGATGACTGCATGGCGTCACAATTGCAGTTTTCATCTGCATGTAACATATGGCACAAACATCATGTGAATTTGATTTAAGCTGATCCGGGTTTGCAGATGGCAAGGAAAGAATTTTGCGTGCTGCTTCACGTCGAAGCAGAAAACTCTGCCAACCAGACTGCAGCCGTAGGTACACATTGTAGTAACAGTGAACAGCCAGAACTGAGCCGTTCAACCACGACAATTTATGTCCCTCTGATGACACCAACAGCGACTCACAAACTCCTGCAAACAGAATATTACAAATTATTACTTGTATGTACTAATTAACTGGACAACCAGGTACATGGTAAAAGGCTTTTCTTGAGCAGTCAAAAACCAGCTGATTAAGGAACTCTGTTGTTACCTAACCCAAACTTTCATCATCGTAAAATCAAAATGTTAACCTCAGAAGTAAGTCAAGTCCTCTGAAACACTTGTACACATCTAGCAAACTACATGATGCCATGTCACAGAACACCCTAATCTTGATACTATCATGAGAACCTCAAATCTCACATCCTCATCAAGCAGGTTTTCCCCATCCTCCTTGAATTTCATTTCACTTACCTACAAATATTCTTGTAATCTTTGTTCTCATGTATCTCCAATACAAAAATAATTCAGTCAACACAAATACCTCTGTGTATAAAAGCAATGTCTTCTTTTACATTTCTGTATATATTTTGATATAAGAGCCATCACCAGGCAAAAAACTGTACAATATATAATACAATACAATAATATAATGCAATACAATACAATATAATAAAATAATAATAATATACTATACAATTTTTTGCATGGTGATGAACTCTGAGGTTTAAAAATGTTGCAAACCATAAAAACAGATATTGTTTCTATAACACAAAATAGCTGTGTTGACTGAATTATCTTTTGGTAAGTTATAAAAACACAACAGACATCATCTTTTAATAATGGCACTTTCCTATATTCAACATTGTGTTCCCTGCAAACCTGATGGCTGCTGAACTGAAAGCCCAGAAATTTTTTTTACACAACTAATGAAAAAGACAAAACACCCTAAAACAAAGAAACTACACATCATGTGCAAGGAAAAAGATTTCAAGACAGTGCTACAGTCCTTATCTAGTGAATGAAGTGGAAATATGATCAAACTGCCTTCAGAAAGTGCTGTATTTGCTGTTTTACAGCATGTTCTTACCACAACCCTGTCAGACGATACAGATGTGTCCAGATACCAAATTTCAAACACATATTGAACTATGGATAAAATTAGTGCTTCACACAGTTCAATCTAGCTGTTCAGAAATGAAATGTTAATAGGAGAAGTAAGTACTGTTCTTCTGATAAGGCAGAACAGTGGCACAAAGGTATTATGCTGTATCTTCTACGTGCAAAGACCCTATGGTGTAACAATACACTCAAATTGCCAGTACAATCAACATTTTAAGTGGGCTGCCAATTTTCAGAACCGAGTTGGGTGTTTTTGTAAAGTATACGCAGGATGCAACACTTACCCAGTTGATGTATTTATCACTCTTCCAAGGACAATATGTTATTTTAGTGTTTCAGTGCAACTAATATTTCTTCAGTCCTACACACTAACTGAAGCCTCTATTTTATGAGTGTCATGCAACTAATATTTTTAATATGTAACTGTAATGCACAAGGCAGCATGGATAAGCCCAGGTCAGTACTGTAATGACTAAATATAACAGCTACCTCAATAAGACTACCATACGACAGTTCTGTTCCGTCAAAGTATGTTGGCTCACTTCACCTGCCAGACAAAAATTCTACACATTTCCACAATAAAAAGTCTAATCACACCAATGTAATTTTATTTCATACTACTCTTTTATATAAACCTTGATGTTCATAAACATCAGTGTCAATCTGTACGGAAGTGAATAAAAAATAAAAATTCACATTTTTTTAATTCACTGGCCTTGCCTTCTACCCATCTTGGATGAACAGACAATACATGTCTTGAGCCCTAAGCATCCACATGATTTCTCAACATCACATAAGGAAGTACAGAGAGAATAATTGTGGGCTGGGAAACTAAAAGCATTATTATTATGTCAAACTTTGCTACTACAATAAAAGTTGCAATATTCTGCACATCTGAGACCGAGCGGCTGGTGTATATTGTAACTATATCGATGAGCGGCTGGTGTATATTGTAACTATATCGATACGAAAACATCATACCTGATTTGTACCTAGCAACCTCATGGACAGACCTAACCATTTAATTTGTAACTTGATATCCTGTTCTGTTTTACCTGCCACACTTTCTATTCCCTTTTCATCAATATGCATGTAACAGGGTTAAAATAACAAAAAGATACCAATAATTAATCGTCAAAATCTTGGAAATGGTGCAGGGTGCTGCCAGTTGATGGAATACTGACACACAATTGGCCTCCTAGTCATTTTTGGTTAACAGAACTTTCCGCATCACATCCAGAGCCAGATATTGCAGCTTTCACTGTACATCACTTGCATTTATAAGATCTAAAACTAACCTGACCCAACAACAAGCACTGAAACAACAAATTCCATAACATGTATGACAGCACGTGTAAAGTATACAATGTCATCCAGAGACTCCCAGCCTGTATCCTCCTGCAGGGTATCATACAAGAAGAGGCCATACACAATAAGGGCTCCTAGCACCTACGGAAAGAAGCATATAGATAAAAAACCCAGATGCACATGAAGATCAGTGCCTTCTGGAACGTGGCACTGTGTTGTCTGATACAAACTGAACCAAAACCTTACAAAAATAAATATGTTTGAACCTCACATAATACTGACCAATGCAAGAACTGACATTATTCACCTCCACGGTGTGTACAAGGTTAGTGGCACAAGTCTGCAGATGTAAAGCCCTGGGGTTTCATCTGAACCACTGCCAGTATAACAAAAGGCAAAATAATAACAAATGTATCAGTACAACCAGCCACCTGAACACCAAATTATAGCCAACTCCCAAAACACTATATATCACACATACCTCAGACACATAATTCTAGCATAAAATTCATATATAGAATCAACGAGTCACAAATATTTAGTCACGGGTACAAAATGAATTTATGTTGCCACGTTACGTGAAGCATTAGATACTAAAAATGCTATTATGCAAAATGACAGAACAGGTTCATGCATTTTAATACTTCAAAATTCACCATGACTGCAGTCCAGAAATAACAATTCTCTAGCATTTATGGCATAATTTCACACTTTTCATAAATCTGATGGCACAGCTTTTTATTTTTCCCACATATCGATATGATAACAGCTTTTGAACAAGTGGCATATATCTTTGTAAGTGATTCTATTCACTGACCACTTCAGTTACAACAGAACACAGAATTACGTTTACAGATAATTCCTTTAAAACTCATCACATGGACTGAAGCATGCAAGAAAGACTATTAGTATTTAGGGATTTAAGTCTTCTGGGATGTTATGCCACATCAAATTGCAAATAGTTACCACAATCTGAATGCAATACAATCCTTTCAAATGTTGGTATCTACTTGCAAATCAACATAATGTAACATCACAGATGGCCTAAATCATCAGCAACACCACTGTGAGAATCTCAGACCTTGCAGTGTTAAAAGTTGTTCCCACAACTCTTGGTCTACCATATGTTTGCAGAATGCAGTCTTGCACATGACACTCTGGTACTAAAGGAAACTCGGATATCTGATCCTGTGATTGTGCATGTAACAGTTAGAGGAAGATGGCATACCAACTGTAGTGGTTCTTGTTCTGAATGTGTCAATATATCCAAAACATTAACGCAACACAATCTCATCATCAAAATATGAAATGTGGAGGTCTCAACAAAGAGCTTTGATTAACCATTTAAATGCCGAATTAAATCCCATCTGCCATTTGCTGACATTATTAGGATCTCACCATATTCTCCATGTTAGCAGGATAAGGGTTGAAAGAATTAAATGTACATACCTGAACAGATGTAAGGGTGCAGGTCGTAATAACCACAAGCATCCACAAATCTAGATCAAACAGCCGACAGATGAAGAAAGTCATGTAAAGTGAGGACACCAGAAGAAAAAGGCATACTGCTATGACTCTGATGTGGCGAAGAATGGACCGTGAATGAGACGCACTAAGAGTCAACAGTATGGGTTCCACAATCTCATACATAGATTGTACCAGAGAGATGACAATGATGAAGAGAATAATACACATGGCACCCATCCGCTGAGGCATCGGTAGATCTATGAGACCTGTCTGAAGTGCCAGCAGTGCCATCATGACACCCTCTGTGACGCCGGTCTTGTCCAGGGCTTGGTCGAACAGCAGCACCCTGGTACCTGGAGGTGTTACATCACCAGATCAATGATAAATTGTACATGACATGACAACTGTGGACAGGCCTTGCAGAACTTGTTATATGTTCTTTACACAATATGCATAGAACATACAGATAATGCTCCAGTACAGTTCATCCGTCTAACCACACACATCATCTATGCAACAGCTGATGAGATTCTAATAAAATTTTATTCCTAAGAGTCCCATATTACAATTTGCACATGAGATTACCTTGCATGAAGCTACAATCAAACATTAACAGTCTTCACAAAAACAGCTCACCAGTTTGTCCATGCCACAAGACACATCAAAGTTTCAAAGTGTACATTCTTTATCAATTTCTGTCACATTCTAAGTACAACGCATTACACCAGTTGTTAAACATGCTCTCTTTCCTATTACTTTTATTCATCATGGTTTATTTCTTGATGATGTCAGAATCATAGGCTACATATTGTCAAATGGTAAGAGGGGATGATGAGAAAAACAGCCAAGCATTACCCAATTTGAGAAACTATCCTGGCATTTGCCTGAAGACAATGGGGAAAAAACCACAAAAACTGTCACATACCACGTGTTTCAACAGAGATTCAAACTAAGCACCTCTTAAACACAAGCAGTAAGATGCATTATAACTTGACCCTTCTCAGGCAATCATACAAAATCCAGAATAACACCTGGTTAAGACCAACAACTTTCATTTCAAACGTTATTCTATATGGTGAACACTTAAGTAAGAAAGTACACAGAAAAAAAAATTTCTGACTCTGGTGTCAGACTGACTTCTAGTGGCACAAAATTCATACCAACTTTTGTAAAAACTTAGCTATTAGCTCAAAAGATTCAATGGTGTAGGTGGAAGAAAAGGCAGATACAATGATGAAGACTGCTGTCTTCTGGGATGTGATGCCATGTACCGTGTACTTTATCAAACGTTTTAGAGAGACTTACTGCCACTAACACAACAGCAGGCAAGTCGCTCACTTATCTACTCTAGTAACAGAGGCAGGACATTACTCTAAAATACGGCATGACACCAGTATACTTGTACTAAACTATATGGCATCACAACACTGATGACACTCACTACCATAACAATCTCAAATCTGCTTGTTAAGACAGACACAATGGAAATAAAACTGACACATTCAGTTACACACCTTGTGTAACAACCTTCGTCAGGTTCAGTATCAACCAGGAAGCATACGACACTGCAATACAGCATCCCACCAGGCTGATGGGTGATGTGCATGCTTCTGACAATGCATACAGGACTACAATGTGCCACTCTCCGCGTTCAATCGGTGAGACAACCAGCTGCCCAGAAAATAAGAGAAATGTGCTATCGCATCATTCTGCAATGCAGCATATATATTAAAGCTGTTATAAGAGTGGGACAACCAATACTCTATTCTGGTGTCAAAAATACCTGTATCGGCACTCAGGGCAAAAGCCACTGACCTTCTGACCAATATCCAAAACGCTAAAAGATTAAGACAAACACGACAGTCATTCCAATTCTTAATGTTATGGAGCAATAATGTTTCAACTCATATAACACTAAAAGAGTTGGGAAGATGAAGGGAATTGTGTAAGCAAGGATTCAGAGGGAGAGGTCACAGCTTATATAACTTTTTGATACTAAATATAATCACAGGTTAGGGTAGTCAGCATTCACATCAATAATGATATACATGCCAGCAAAGTAACTGGTATATAAATGCACATAAAACTAACTATACAAATACATCACATAACATTTTACAGTTTCTTTCTTTCTTCAGCACACGATCAACACTACTACACACTACACACTGGCACCTGTCTGCCAAACTTGACAGAATTACATCCCAGGGAATTGTAATATTAACAGTGGACACCATAAGAACCACAGTTTGCATGCCATCAATCAGTTTAAAAGTAATCAAGTAATCAGATACAGTATACATTGTGTCCCATAAAATTGTGTACATGGTTTAGATGCTAATAACAGACAGTGACAGTACTTTGCACTGTCCGATCAGAATGATGCTACATGACAAATGAGTCACATTTAGTACTGGCATACTCCACTCGATGGTAGTATTCAGCATAAAATAAAATGGCATTATTGTAATTACCGTGTGAGCAATGTAAGTGGATTTTTAAGTGCTACTGCAGAACAGACAATGTCACTATGGTATAGAGATGTTAGAGAAATTAATTTGCAACACCAGGAAAATGGATAACAATTACAAGTTATGTGTTAAAATGGAGGATGACAGAAAAGTTCTCGGTGCAAACTAGAGCTGATCTGGAAGACCTCACCCACATCTAAAATGAGAATGCTGCAACAGTATTACAGACTTTGACTCAGTCACCAAAGAAGTCTGTAAGGAATCATTCCTAGAAGACTAGTATCCATAAAATCAGCTTTAATCACATTTGCAGTATTACAAGTGGACATCGTACGTATGAAGACTACTTGATGCAATGATTATAGATGATCCTGATCATTCTGCATGCAATGTTGTGAGTACTTGTTGCACACCAGGTGACAAACAAGAATCTTTTCCCAACTTCACTATTTTGTCAGATTGAGCTATCTAAATACATAATGGTACTGACAGCATACTGGGCCACCAAATAAAAAAAAACCATGCGTGACAGACCAGACAGTTACTCTGTAACAGGGAGTCAATGTGGTGCAGCCTTTGCAAGGACCCATAGGATAATTTTCCTTTGAAGTATATGGCATTGATGCTGCCCGCTTATCGCACAACAAGCGTTACTTTCAACAGGACAGTGTGCCACCGCATTAATACAATTAGTGACAGAAGTTTTCTAAAAATTTTCTCAATGTTTGTTTTGATGGAAGATGGTTAGGGCACATGGGTAAGGAAGAGTATCCACCCTGATTACCTAAATTCCCACACCTGAACTTGCACTTGTAGGATACTCCAAAGAACACAGTCCATGCTAAAAATAAATGCAGTACCTAAGACAGAAAACTGAATCTGCTTGTGCTGTCATTCTATCATAAACAACACAAGAAGTACACTTGCTTTGCTGCATATTGTCAACCATGCAGTAATGCTGGTGGTGCATATTTCAAACATATTAGACAAAAAGGCCAGCAACACAACAAATTACTATCTGTCCACCTTACTTGATATAGAGAATAATCAAGTGTGTACACAATTTTTTGAGACACATGCAGTTTATTTCCATGATCTATTAAAAGTAGGCTCAAAAATTGAAGATTCTTACCTTCTGGTACCAAAAACTGTACAGTTGGGCTGAAATTAGCACACACCAAAAGAACAGAAATTGTGTCATCAAGAAGGACCATTGCCATGCGCCAAAGGCAGCATTTATGGGACCCTGCTGAACAATTGCATGTGCAGCTGATTTGTACCTTTTATGTACATACAAAATCAAACGCGGCAGTGATGTAAGAGAATAGTATGTAATGGACAGAAGTGTAAGGGAGCTGGAGAAAATGTGAAGGGTTTCCAAGTAGTAAAGTGGAAAATGAGCAAGTCTTGCTGCAATTGGAATTGTGTAAACAGCAAGAATAAATTTCTTAAGGGTACAGTCTACATCCAAGAGAAATGAGATGAATGTACCCATGATAATTTGAGTAGCAATAGCTACCAAATGTACTGACACTGGTGATGCAGATGTCCTGATATCTCCAAATATGGGAAAAGAAAAGAAATATGTACTCAGGTCATCTGCTTGGATATAATGATGTGAGATGAGCACAGATCCTGCTATGAACGCTGCACTTAGATAGTGCACGTAGAGGGTCACCAGGTCTTCAAGTGGAAGTAAAAGAAGCAGCAAACTGTGTACCAGAACTGCAAAGAGAAAGAATTAGAACTAGAATTAGTTTCCCATGAATGTGAAAACTATAGTTTAGACAGCGAAAAGATCATGACTCAGAAAAACTGAAAACTAGGAAATTAAGGAATTATGAAGCAAGAAGGCAAGACTGAATCCTACAATTACTACCATGGGAATGTTGAAAGCAGTATGGATACATAAAACAAATACACTGACCATCTGATCTGACTGTATGAAATCCATCTCATAAAACAGAGAATAAATGAACACATTTACCAGACCTATATCAGTATTCCATACACCTCAAACTATGCTTGTAACTATAAATGCAGACAGATAAAATTTTTATTGAATCAAGAAAAGAAATGTACAGAAACTTCAGTAGCCTGGGAGAAATTTAGGAAACAATCTTGCACAAACTTTGCAATGCCTGAGGATATTATATATGACAGAACACACAGACCCAGAGCTGATATCAAATCTTTTGGCAACAGCAGAAACACAAACCCACCTGCTTTCACCATGCCTGAAAATATCAGATGGCCTAAAAGGACTCTGCCAACCACACCTGTTCAGCCACTTCCAAACCAATCCACCTATTCATGCACCTTCCTCTGTTACAGTGCTAACACTCTTCTGTGAACCTCAGAGGGTCTGACCCCATCTGACCACAGAACACTGAATACAGCACACCCTTAACTAATGGTGCAATTACTAAGCTTATCTGACATGATTACACATCAAGTGCAAAGTATATACTGAATGCACACTACTGGCAAGACACGCATATACTTCCTTAACAATGATCACCTTTGGAACATGTTCTGACATGATGCGGGCAGGGGAATAGCTCAGAGAAGGTGGGGGAGTGCAATGGCTGACCTGGGTGGTGCTGCAAAATGGGTGGGAAAACAGGGAAGGTGGGGGAGTACAATGGCTGACCTGGGTGGTGCTGCAAAATGGGTGGGAAAACAGGGAAGGTAGGGGAGTACAATGGCTGACCTGGGTGGTGCTGCAAAATAGGTGGGAAAACAGGGAAGG
>Ga0268261_10004141_pt1 | contig 10810 bp, 8 predicted proteins | sample TergutNc150P1_FD_190353 | JGI IMG/M metagenome (GOLD analysis project Ga0268261, IMG submission 190353) | Nasutitermes corniger P1 segment gut microbial community from laboratory colony in Florida, USA - Nc150 P1 (SPAdes) (version 2) | ecosystem: Host-associated > Arthropoda: Insects > Digestive...
ATATATGACATTAGAAGCCCAAGGGTTAATGATTTAACCCTTATCCTGTTAACGTGGAGAAAATGGTAAGCTCCTAATAATGCCAGCAAATAGCAGATGGGATTTAATTCAGGGTTTTAAGGGTTAAGCTGTCACAGGTCACTGATGTAGCAGAGGAAGAAAATGTAGAGCCAGTGGCAGCTCAAGTAATAACCATGGGACCTGAGTTAAGTTTGTCTTTCTGTTGAGTGTTGTTCACATTTAATAAATTTTCAGAATTTCTAGCTTTTCTGGTAATCTGTATTTATGAAACAGTTGGACTGTGGAGAGTGGATTTTGAACACTCGCTATTGTAAAATCTCAAGCATTCAGTATTTTACATCACCTTGCTTGTGAAGTACCGCTGTCACTTTGCCATAAGTCTGGTTTAAGATGTGTTAAGTCCTGAGAAAAATTGAGAAGGACCGATCTTGGAATAAAAAAGAGCAGAATAGGTGCAGGCAATACCTGCTGCCATTCAGTTCAGAATGTTGCATGTGCTGATATATAAAACTGACATTGTTTCTGTCATTTTGTGTGGGTGTGAAATTTGGTGTCTTGCATCAAGAGAAGAACACAGATTGAGGGTTTGTGACAGCAGGGGGGTGAGGGGAATATTGGATGTGAGAGGGAGGTAGGAATAGAGGGATGTAGAAGATTATGTAGTGAGCTTCATGACTGTTACTCTTACCAGATATTATTAACATAACACATAATGTGGCATGTAGCATGCATATTGTAGAGAAGAAGGGAATACTAAGTTTGCTTAGAAAACCTGTTTGGGAGGAACCATGTTGGAGACTTGGGAGGATAATGAAAAAGTCAGTGTTTGAAAGAAATATGATAAGAGGATTGGATTGTTTTTGGTAGGGTCATAAGAGTGAGTGGAGGGTTCTTCTGTACATTGTGATCTCCAAAAAAAAGTACACAGACAACTTTGTTGATATATTGATTCAATGAATTTTGTGTTTGAATTTTTATATGCAGTCTTTTGTAATTTTCATCACCCTTTAGATTTTCAAAAGTGAGGAAATTCCTGACTATTGGAACAGCTTCAATCATGTGAGGAAGTAGAGTTCTGCATGGAGGTTGTTTGTTGTTTGTGTTTTTATATTGTTACTTTGTATAAAACCGAAACAAACAGCTGCTATCAGTTCTGTGCTGTGTGAAATGCTTACAATAGATGTGTCCTGTTTCTATTGATGAGAGAAGGCAACCATGATTTGCGTGGTGGAATTATAACCTAATATATCCTAATAAAATATAATGTTTTGTACAACTATATTATATTATATATATTTATATTATAATTGTGTGGTGGTGTTACAGAACTGCATCTGTTTTGTGGAAGGTGAAACTGGTTCCAATAGTGAGACGTGTGTAATGTGTGATGTTGATGGAACTGAAGAAGTCCGTGTTAATGTTGAAGAGTCCATCGATATAAAGAGTGAAATTCCAGAAGCTATAACATTTCCATCAATCAAGACTGAACAAGAGGTAAGTCTACGAGGTGTATGTGACGTGGGGGCAGCTCGGGTTTTTAGGCCATTTGTTGCCCCCCCCCCCCCCCAAAAAAAAAAGAAAATTTGAAATTATGCTTAACTATTTCCTGCTTTGTGTTATAATTTGGATGCCATTTGCCTTTAAAATTTGGATTCCAATAATGAAGGGAAGAGACTTCTTGGAACTCAAAGCCTTTAATGGAAGGATAATATTGAAATGTATTTTGAAGAAGTAGTTTTGGAATATGTGGACTGCATTTCTTTGGCTCTGAATGGGGACCAGTGAAGGACTGTTCTAAACACACTGATTAATCAGCATTTTATATGATTGTGGTAACTTTCAGGTAGCTCTTCATTTCATATCACAAAGTCACCATAAAGCACAATTTAATTGTAGTGTCTGCCCATGTTTACAAGATATCAGCAAAACTGCTTGGCTTATGAAGGCTTTGTTAGTGTCCTTAATGGGCACATAGAATAGAACAGAATAGAATACAAGAAGGTCGGCCACACTAGTGATCCATGCCCTTCGACAATAGTTAATTTTTTTTTGGGCAACGTTTATGATCCTGCATTTATCAGCCCCATACATTGAACAAAGTGTAGTGCCCTACTAACAGTTCTCATCTAAGTGACCTGGTTTCATAAGATATTGATCTAGGTGCTTAACCTTCTGTGGATGGATTGATAACTGAGTTTTACCACACCACTCTTATTCCATACTCAAAGCCTCCTGAAGAAGCTGTAAGATAGTATTTTAGAATTTTTTTTGCTGAAGAGGATAGAGCGTACTCCAGTGTAAAACAGCCATTCCCATCGAGTCCCTCTCTGACTTCGTCTACAACAAGGCAACACATCAGGGGTAATAATATGCCCCTCTGCAGGAATCCCTTGACCACAGACCCCTCCAGCTTTTCTCTTGTGCATATGGCCATAGTTTTTCTGCCACCCACCATGGAGCCAGTCTATCACTAGAGTGTGTTTCCAAGATCATGCCATTTGGGAGCCTTTGTTATATCATGTCAAGTAGTATCTGAAGCTCCCTGAATGTCTAGGAAAGCTCAAGTTTAACTTCCTATTTTCCACAGCTTGCTGTGCATGTGTGTAATCACATGGTGCATTGCAGTTTGTGTGGAATTCCGTGGAGTGTAGGTATATTGTTATAGTTGTAGGGAACATGCCCCAGTGTTTTGTCCTTCATATTCCTGGCCACCAGTTTTTTCATAGTTTTCTGCTTGAAGTAGAGGAGAGTAATAGGATGATATGCCGTGCCTGTGTATAGTTTGCCTTCCCAGGCACAGGTATAAACCCTCATTTTGACATGCCCCAAGGCTCTGGGTATATATCTTTTTGCTAGACCGGCTTTAGTATTCACATACTTTTGATATCATGCAATGGATTTTGACACACTTAGAATTTAATGTTTAATTGTTTCCAAAATAACAGTCTGGATTTCAATCTGTACAGCCTCCAAAACGCATGTGGACTTTGCATTTGAAGAGTCCTCAGTGTTGAAAGTCACTTGCAGCTCTGGGTGTGGTACTAAATATACTCAAGCTATTTTAAAGTCTTGTGTGCAAGGACACCCAGGGAATGCCTAAATTTCATGTTCTGACTTCCGACACCTAGGTTTTTGAAATGGTCTTAAATTTTGTAGAAAATTTGTGGGCCCCAGCCATAGTGTGTACATGTAATTCATCTATTTAAATGAACCTGTGAAAACAGCATTCAGTTTTTTTATGGTATGTGTTATTTGCTGGGCTCAAAATATTCGAAAACTTTAACGTCCCTTAATTGTTAAAGTAAAGTTCCAGAATGCATTTCATATTATAACACTCTACAATAAATGTGATATAAATGTAAAAGCTGGTGTTTCATTTGAAGAAGAGATTCTACAAAAAAAATTGTTATTCACGTAATTCTTGTAATTAACACAGTTCTTCAAATGCATTGGATTTTTATGTAATTTATACATTGCTATAAAAATAATTGTTTTTCCTTTAAGAATATATGCAAATTTTTAACCTTTGTGTTTTTAACAGGGTACTGTGAATGAACAACTTCACGTACACAGTGCTGAATGCAGACATAACTCTGATACACATAGAGGTGAGCGCCCTAATACTTGTGATGTGTGTAATAAGGCATTTCGTGATAAGAGCCATTTTATAACACATCAGCGCATACATAGTGGAGAGCGCCCTTTTGTGTGTGACGTATGTAATAAGGCATTTAATGTTAAGAGCCATCTTATAACACATCAACGCATACATAGTGGAGAGCGCCCTTTTGTGTGTGACATATGTAATAAGGCATTTAGTGTTAAGAGCAATCTTATAACACATCAACGCATACATAGTGGAGAGCACCCTTTTATGTGTGATATATGTAATAAGGCATTTCATGATAAGAGCCATCTTATAACACATCAACGCATACATAGTGGAGAGCGCCCTTTTGTGTGTGACATATGTAATAAGGCATTTAGTGTTAAGAGCTGTCTTATAAGACATCAACGCATACATAGTGGAGAGCGCCCTTTTGTGTGTGACATATGTAATAAGGCTTTTAGTGTTAATTGCAATCTTGTAAGACATCAACGCATACATAGTGGAGAGCGCCCTTTTGTGTGTGATATATGTAATAAGGCATTCAATCTCAGGAGTTGTCTGATAAGACATAAACTCATACATATAGGTGAGCGCCCTTATACTTGTGATGTGTGTAATAAGGCATTTCGTGATAAGAGCCATTTTATAAAACATCAGCGCATACATAATGGAGAGAGCCCTTTTGTATGTGACATATGTAATAAGGCATTTAGTGTTAAGAGCCATCTTATAACACATCAACGCATACATAGTGGAGAGCGCCCTTTTGTGTGTGACATATGTAATAAGGCATTTAGTGTTAAGAGCAATCTTATAACACATCAACGCATACATAGTGGAGAGCATCCTTTTGTGTGTGATATATGTAATAAGGCATTTCGTGATAAGAGCCATTTTATAAAACATCAACGCATACATAGTGGAGAGCGCCCTTTTGTGTGTGACATGTAATAAGGCATTTAGTGTTAAGAGTTATCTTATAACACATCAACGCATACATAGTGGAGAGCGCCCTTTTGTGTGTGATATATGTAATAAGGCATTCAATCTCAGGAGTTGTCTGATGAGACATAAACTCATACATACAGATGAGCGCCCTTATACTTGTGATGTGTGTAATAAGGCATTTCGTGATAAGAGCCATTTTATAAAACATCAGCGCATACATAGTAGAGAGAGCCCTTTTGTGTGTGACATATGTAATAAGGCATTTAGTGTTAAGAGCCATCTTATAACACATCTACGCATACATAATGGAGTGCGCCCTTTTGTGTGTGATATATGTAATAAGGCATTCAATTTCAGGAGATATCTGATAAGACATAAACACATACATAGTAGTGAGCGCACTTATACTTGTGATGCGTGTAATAAGGCATTCAGTGATAAGAGCAATCTTATAAAACATCAAAACATACATAGTGGTGAGCCCCCTTATACCTGTAGAGTATGTCATAAAACATTCCGTTCACATCGCAGTCTGAAAAGGCATGAAAACTTTCATCATGGTGAACACCCTTATGTTTGTTACATATGTAATAAAGCATTCAGTCAAAAGAGGAATCTAATGGTACATCAACGCATACATAGTGGTGATCGCCCTTTTATTTGTACAGTGTGTGATAGGGCATTCAGCCAGCAGGGCAATATGATAAGACATCAATGCAGACATATTGGTGAGCGCCCTTAAAGTTGTGAGGTGTGTAGTAAGGCCTTCAGTCATAAGAGCAATCTGAAAACACACCAACCCCTACATCATGGTGAACGCCCTTGTACTTGTGTGTAATACAGCATTCAGTCAACAGACCCATCTGAAAGAAACATCAATCTGTGCATGGTGGTGAGCGTCCTTATACCTATGAAGTGTGTAATAAGGCATTCAGTAACGAGCACTCTGATAAAACATCAACACACACACAGTGGTGAGCACCGTTATAGCTGTGTAGTATGCAATTGGGCATTCAGTCAACAGAGCAGTTTTAAAATTCATCAATGCATGCATAATTGTGAATGCCAGTATACTTGTGATATGTTTAATAAGACATTTAGGCTAAAGTGCTCTCTGGTAACACATCAGCACTCACATAGTGTTGAGTGTGCACATTACTGATTAATGTTATTGGGCAGTCAGTGAACATGGTATTCTGATAAAATATCAGCACATTCATTGTGATTCTGCATATTCCTGAGTTGCGTGTAATCGTGCTTGCGTGCGCACGAGCATGCGCGCGCTTGTTTGTGTGTGTATTTGCAAACTGTAAGGGTGGAAATATGTCAACGGATTTAGGAGAGATTGGTCTAGAAGTCTTTTTATAGGTTGTGGTTGGAGGAGACTACATATAAGAACTTAGTAATTTTTATTTGCCTTTACTCTTTGATGTGGTGATTGAATAAAAGTTACTGAACTTGATCATGTTGAACAAACACATCACTTTGGAGATTTAGGTATTCATGCAAATTTTATTACAGTGGATGTTTAAACAATACCTTATGAATTGACGACAGTTACAGTTAGCTTACTTTAGGGAGATGGTGAGCTTTTGTAAACATGGCAGTGAAGCTTACGGTTTCATGACCTCAAACTGTTCAAAAGCATAATACTGTTGTCCAACATTTATTTAAAGATAAAGCTTAAGAGTTTCAGTTAGTATTTTAGAAAAAATGCATAATAACTTTATAAATTATGTACAGCATTTTATGGAAAGTCGTTCCTGAAACTTCAGACATAAAATTTAAAATAAAGCTTTATTTGTAAGAAGAAGAGACGTGTTTCTGTTTCCAACATCATATTGGAATGTGTCCTACTGCTTAAGGTATAAGCAAGACAAATTACAGTTTACTACAAAGAATTCCATTCTGGTAGGACTGTGGTAGTCTTGCCACACAAACACTTTCTTTTCGGACCGAGCCCTTTCTTTAATTCTGCCAGCAATTATTATGAATTGTAATTATGCTGCTATGAGCAAGCCTAACATTACACCGTATGTAACACTTCATTCATGCTTTTTTGAGTTGGCTTATTGTGTCTAATTTCTCTTCAGTACCAATTGTCTTTCACCAGTTTTTCACTTGGATTTCACGAGGTGATGTAGATTTACGTTTCTCACACATGTTGTTCAGAAAAGCCAGTGCTGTTGAAGAGGAAACTAAATGAACTGCATGATTATATCACCGATGTAATCAGTCCATACACTTGACGTATGGTGTGACAGTGATGTCACTTTCTGCTAGCCTCGTACACAATATAAATGGGCAAATGAGTCATCTACGTGAAACTGCTTTAAACTGAAAATTATTGTGTAAATATGTAAAGTTCTGTAAGTTTTCAAGTTGCATTACAGCAAAATAATGCAACAGAAATCGCTTACCATTGGACCTGTCTGTATACAAAAATATGGCTTGGCAATTCACCCTCAGCTTTTGCTGTTTCAACACTGGCAGTTGTGCTAGGCAGGGAGGACACCTGGCATCTTTTAGTTACATCTTTTGATGTGATGTAGTTTTGCACTTCACACTTTTTATTACAGAAGACAAAAGTGCAGTCAACCAGTCAGAGGCTTGTATTAATTTGTATGAATTTGGGTGTAACTTGTTTTTAATGTCCACATTGTGTTTGGTGTGAGTTGTCTTAGTATCATAGTACAGCTGTCAGCCTTGCATGCTGTGTTGTGTATTGTACAGGTGTGTACCTACAAGTTCAAAGGAAAGTTACATTGGTAATAATAAATTACCACGACTTGCTTCATAATAACCCAGAAGATTGCAGTTCTCTTGTACTGTGTGGCAGAAGCCTGAAGTCACACTTAAGAAGCAGCTGTACATGGAGCACGACCAGAGTGATATAGTGCGTGAATATAATGGCAGCCTGTCATGTGACAGGCACATAGCTTGTACCTAAATAAAACACAGAACTGTAATGTACAAGTTAAAATCAGCTTAGTCATTGTCTCCCTTTGCTTTAATCCATTTTCATATTACTTCTAGGTTCATTTCTTCCTAAATGAGAAGTGGCTGTTGTAAAATACAAATGACGTATGTATTCAGGATAAGACAGACTCTAAAAGGGGAGCAGTAATAGTATAGTAGTTGTGTTTGGGAGGCTGTGGCCCGAATAGATAAATGAGTAATTGAGGTTAGTTTCCTGGCAGGGTCAAGAGATTTTTCACTTCTACACAGCCTCCAGGCCAAATCTCTAGCCCATCCATTTTCCTGTTCATTTGGTACTCAGGACATTTTTCCCAAGGGTAAAGTAGGTGGAGTGTGAAGCTGACCACACACATTCATGTAGTGCCAAGGTCCCTCTTAGTGCCAGGCTATGTGGGTAGGTTATGCTGAAAATCAGTAACCCAGAAAAATAGGGACACCAAGATATGTAATGAGTGAAAGTCAGCTGTTCCATTTGGTAGCTAATGAAATGTTGTGGAGGGTAAGGAAAGTTAACATGCATAAAATGGTGGTCAGGATATCGTCCGAGGGCACAGTGTGCAAGAGTGCAGGATTAATTATGTGTGGAGTTATACCTCCTCTCTCCCATATGCCTTCATGGTGCGCACAGGGACAACTAATTGTTACATTTATCAGGCTGTAGAGACATTGTCATGGTACATACTTATGTGTTATTTTTATGACTTGCTTTCATTTCATTCATTGGGAACTTGAAATGTGTTTGTTTCCTCTTCATCACATAATATTGTCATATTAAAAATAATGTTTGCTTCCTTACTGTGTATGACCTTGTTTGACACGGTACAGTACGGCACTGTACTGCACTGCACTGTACTGTACTGCACTGCACTGTATACTGTACTGTACTGCACTGTACTGCACTGCACTGCACTGTACTCTACTGCACTGCACTGTACTGTACTGTACTGTACTGCCCTGCCCTGTACTGTACTGCCCTGCACTGTACTGTACTGCACTGCACTGTATTGTACTGCCCTGTACTGTACTGTACTTTACTGCACTGTACTGTACTGTACTGCACTGTACTGTACTGCACTGTACTGTACTGCCCTGCACTGTACTGTACTGTACTGCCCTGTGCTGTACTGTACTGTACTGTACTGCCCTGTACTGTACTGCACTGCACTGTACTGTACTGCCCTGTACTGTACTGTACTTTACTGCCCTGTACTGTACTGCACTGCACTGTACTGCACTGTACTGCAATGCACTGTACTGTACTGCACTGTACTGTACTGCACTGTACTGTACTGCACTGCACTGTACTGTACTGCCCTGTACTGTACTGCACTGCACTGCACTGCACTGTACTGTACTGTACTGTACTGTGCTGTACTGCACTGTACTGCACTGTACTGCACTGCACTGTACTGTACTGCGCTGTACTGCACTGTACTGTACTGCACTGTACTGTACTGCGCTGTACTGCACTGTACTGTACTGCACTGTACTGCACTGTACTATACTGTGCTGTACTGCACTGTACTGTACTGTACTGCGCTGTACTGCACTGTACTGCACTGCACTGTACTGTACTGCACTGCACTGTACTATACTGTACTGCGCTGAACTGCGCTGTACTGCACTGTACTGTACTGTACTGTACTGCACTGCACTGCATATCAGTTACTGAATTGCATTACTTTTATTGTCACTGTAACTGAAACTGGTGTCCAGTAGATTAGAATGAGTATTGGGTGGTTTAGGAGAGGGAGAAGATTTACTCAAAAGCAGGAGCATAAGTAAAATCTCAAATTGTATTTCACACACTTTCTGTTGGCCATGTTGTGTATCTGTGTAGTAGAAAGCATTTGCAAATATGTTACAGCTTGAGCAAGTGTTGTATAAGTGTTCAGAAACTCCCCGTTTTATTTTATTTTTTGTAAATTCTTAAACTCTACTTAGCGCAGAACATGGTTTATCTGCCCCTAATGGATAGGGATCATGTTTGTCCCAGTTTCGTGGGTTTGAAGGGCTCTCTCCTGATGTCCCACAGAATTCAGTTAAGGATGCCAAATGTCCCAGGCTTTTTTTCAAGACACTGCTTAATGATATCTCTGAGAATGTGTGAAAACATTAATTTTCCCACAGTGGCAGAAAACATGTACAGCAGTATGACAGCCATCAGCCAGCCACTAACAGGAAGGAATAGGCAGGGAGAGGAGGTTGTGTAGATGAGTGATTATAGAGTGTGGACAGAGACTGCAAAGAATGAGGAATGGATATGAAAACAAAAATGAGTGAGTGGACTGAGTGTAATGCTTATGACGATGATGATCATCATCAAGTAGTGCAAAGCTACTGTTACCAATTTGTTATGTTTCTGGTTATATAACCCAATCAGTTCACAATGACAAGTTGATGCCATTTAGATTTCAGCAGTTCCTTTGCTGTCGTTTTTAATACACTATTTTTACATAAGCTCAGTGCCTACTGGCTGTCTGATAGTTATGTCAGTTGGTTGCGTTGTTATATGACTAGTGGTTATTCTTTTGTCTCAATCCACATTATATATTCAACGCCATCTGAGGTGCTCTCTGCTTTTCCCCAAACACCTGTCCTTGGGCTCCACTTATTTATTTATTACTCTATTTGCAATTCCATTAAGCACTCAAAATATTTTCTGTTTGCAGACACTCTCACAATTGCTCATTCCATAAGCTCTGCAACTGACAGTACACTTCCACAATCTGACATTGATTCCATTCACGGTCGGTGTGCTGCTGACTTAATACTGACGTAACTAAAGTCAGAAGTACAATGTTGACTACATATTGTCTTAATCGATCAAAACATTGGGACTCATATGTACTTTGACCTACTCTTCATCCTCAGTAATGATATGCCGCATCTGCCTGCAGTAACATTATGACTGCTAATGCCAATTGGCTGCAACACTTTCAACAGAAGTCTGCAGCTTTATGCTTCAGTTGCTTTTTCCCATCATATTCTATACAGCTATATGCTTTATGCACTTTAACCTCTAAAGTTGCATACTTTATAATTCAGGGGGCGTCACCTTGAGAACCTTTTTACATTCATGCTTTCATAGGATCAAAATTTTGTTCTTCCTTAACCCTTTAAATGCTGAATTAAATCCCATCTGCCATTTGCTGGCATTATTAGGAGTTCACCATTTTCTCCACGTTAGCAGGATAAGGGTTAAATCATTAACCCTTAGGCTACTAATGTCATATATATATATATGGAGCA
>Ga0268261_10004142_pt1 | contig 10810 bp, 10 predicted proteins | sample TergutNc150P1_FD_190353 | JGI IMG/M metagenome (GOLD analysis project Ga0268261, IMG submission 190353) | Nasutitermes corniger P1 segment gut microbial community from laboratory colony in Florida, USA - Nc150 P1 (SPAdes) (version 2) | ecosystem: Host-associated > Arthropoda: Insects >...
ACATACATACATACATACATACATACATACATACATACATACATACATACATACATACATACATACATACATACATACATACATACATACATACATACATACATACATACATACATACATACATGCTGACATACGTACGTACATTTGAACATACGTATGTACGTACATAAATATATATGAAAGGCAGTCAGAACATAATGCCTTCTATTTCATATTTCACATATATACATGTTAGATAGCTGAACATATTCACGGTAACATTACTAGTGGCATATTTCTGTACATCTTCTTCAGCAGACTTCTTCCACCTTAGCACACTGTCGTGTTTTGCCGTCTGGTGGGTCTTCTGTTCTTCCTTTCCGCAGAGCTTTGTGATAGACTAATAAATGCAGGAGTAATTCAATCTAACACATCATTTTATTATCTTTAAATAACATACATACCATCAAGGCAACATGTTTCAGCTACAAGGAGCCATCATCAGGCCTCTAATATAAGAACAGATTCTTATCTGGTTTTTGGTGTGCGATTGGGATTCCAATTGTTTACATTACTGGGATATTGTTGTGTGCAGTATTCTAATTTAGTTAAAATGAGGTTAAAATGGAAGACATTTTAACTAAATCAGAATACTGGATACAACAAACGCCAGTAATGTAAACAATTGGGATCCCAATCGTACACTAAAAACCAGATAAGGACCTGTTCTTATATTAGAGGCCTGATGATGGCTCCTTGTGGCTGAAACATATTGCCTTGATAGTATGTATGTATTTTAACAATAATAAAATGATGTGTTAGACAGAATTACTCTCGCATTTATTTGTCCAGATACACATCGGGATGACTAATGTTAAATTTGTGATAGACGTAATTGTTTCGTCGCCGACTGTCTTGCAAGGGCCAAAGACTTGGAACACCAACACTGTCCATCCAAAACGTATGATTGTTTCAGCGACGTCTGCACTTATGTAGATCAACAGGTGCGTGTTTTGTCTTGTGAGTCGAAGTCGACAAAGGCGATCATGCAGATTTTTACTTTTTCCCATTGGCAATACGTTGCGAAGAATAACAACTTTGCCATAACAGAAGACTATAGCCAAGAATTTCCAGCTGAAAGCGCAACCATGAATTTTATTTTCTTTGAGGTTGTAATGTGGTCCAGTCCGCTTTGATTCGGGTTCAAAGTGGTGCAAACAAGGTGGCTATTTTGATGTCTGATTGTAATGGTTCTGCGAATACTGACACACGAAGAATAGGCAGGGAAAGTACATCCAAACTGACCTGTTGCACGTTTGCATATTATCACTTTTGAATCCTGAATCCATTACTTTGAACTTGTCAAGGCTTACTGCGAAGAGAAGAACAAGATATTATGAATTTTGTGTTTCATTTATTTTATGTTTAACAGATTTTTTTTTTTTGTTTTGATGCATCCTGTTGTGTTTTCCACTATCATAAATAAACTAAAATATAACGTCCAACACAACACTTTAATGGAATATCACACAGTTCTGCATGTTTCGATTCGCATGAACCATTATGAAGGCACTTCCTTTTACAGCAATTTAAAAACACACGTACTTTTGAGCATGCAATTATCCTGTTACTTTGATATCACTAAATTTGGCCATTTATTAAAGGAATATATATGCTTGATGTTTATAGGCTAAAATATCCAAATTATAATGTAAATACAAATAAAATTGAAATAAAAGTCTTCATATTCTTCTCGGTCTAAACGGACGCGCTGTTTCAAATAAGGTCAATCCTCCCCATTTTATTTTGTTTTGTGTGTTTTCCTAGCCCCTGTCCGTACTTTTTGACTAAAATTATAAAATGTACTTTTTTAGTTTTTATATCCAACGATGCGAATTTTGGGAATCTATTTTATGCTTATTTACTTTTTGTTAAATTTTATGTTGTTTGTGTTCTAGAATTATTAAATAAGACTGCCGATTACATTCCCTTCCTCTATTCATACCTACAGCACTACACGTACACAAAGCGAATGTAATCGGCAGTCTTCTTTAATACATACAAGAACACAAATAAAGGACTCGTAGACTTAGTTGACTAACAAACAACCACGTGGACTGACCGCCGAACCTCACATTCAGAGACACCGCCTGCGTTGTCCATATACTGGTATGACTGTTGAAATTTCATCGAAATTTCCACTTTAAAATACATAAAGGCTTAAACGAAATTCGATATTATTTATATTCCGTGCAATGGACATTTTTTTCCCGGTTGCTCGACAAACCTACGTAGGTCTCCTGATTGCTGACGTTTAGAGATCACACTCAGACTCACCACACTAGGTAGGAATCCTCTGGTGGAGCGATCAGCCCGTCGCGGAGAACTCTACCTGACAACACACAACCATCAAAACAGAGACATCCAACCCTCCGGCGTCTTTCAAACCCGCATTCCCACAGAGTGAGCGGCCGCAGATCTACGCTTCAGACCTTGCGGTGCAATGGACCTACACATATAAAATTTATTTACAACTAGTTGCTCTTATCCATTTGTATACAACACTAGTCCAAAACGTTTCGTCTATAACTTATAGCCATTTTCAGGGATTACTATGTATAAAAAAGAAGTATGAAGTTTAAATCTTCCAAGAGAATTAATGGTAAGAAACGCAAATAAGTATGCTAGGACGGTGTTAACGTAGGATGTCAACAGTTATATAGTGTATGTTATGCAGGATTCGTGTTAAAAACGCATGTACAAAAACATCTTAAATGGCATAGTTCTTTTCCAGTCTAGTTGAAATTAAGTCCTATATATCGTCAAGTGGTATACGCATTTAACGATCACTGTGTTACTTAAATTAAATGTTTAGGAACATAAACCCTTGGTACTAGAAACTAAAGATAATAAGATACATACTGGAACTGAAAAAACGAGGCACTGCTTTTGTTGCAAGACAACAACTCTTTATGTGTCTGAAGATTCCCAAGCAGTAGTCCCTCGTCCTTCACTTGAAGTTAGTCTAGGTGCAATGCAGAGCTTTAGAAATTGAAAGAGGCCATGAATTTGGAAGTGCAACGATTGAATATGCAACAGAGGAAATAAGATGAGAATGAAGGGTAGGGGATGAAGGAGAGCAGGTAGAGGCAATATGTTAATTGCGGGAGGCGGAGGTGGTTCTGGAAATATACTTGTGTAGTTGCTTTGTTTCATACGAGTATTACATTCAGCTGTTTATACAATAATTCCTCTCCTTCTGTATAAATAACAAGCGGTTCGACAGAAAGAGACAGAGGTTAAGTGTTTAAGGACGGTTAAACTTTGTTTACATCTACCATTCTGTGTTTTACAATTCACTTATTATAATTTAAGCCAACAAATGCACACAATTATATTAGTGTTAAAGTAATATAATTGTGTGCATTTTTTGGCTTAAGACATAGGAACTATTAAAGAGTCTTTAAGAATTTTGTTGCACATACAGTCACAGAGTGAGAAGTTCTTTTTTTTTTTGCCTTATTGTGCGCCTTCTTCCTTTCTTAACACTCTGGATGTGATCCAGCTCAGGGAAAGCACATATGGACAAGAAGTCTCTTGCTGCCCTCAGAGGTCTGTACATGAAGATAAATATTAAACCCGTTTGAAAATTTGTGTTGGGGATGGAACTAATAATTGAGAGAACGTTGGTCAAATGACATGTGCTGCCTGTCCTAAAACTGCTGTATATTTACTACTGACTTGTATTTTCCTGCTTATTTAAATTACTTATTTATTAATGTATAAGTCTCTGTGGGGAGCGAACAAAGGTTTATCAGCCAATTGTACATGGATCAGAGTGTCAAAGTACCACCAAGTTAAGACAAAAAATGTGAAGATTGGACGAGGTGTTAGACAAGGATGCTGTTTGTCACCGATTCTGTGTAATTTACCTTACCAAGGAAGCTGGTGATGGGTTTGGAGACTTAGAAATAACAGGACAGTAATTCGCACTGCGAAATACGCGGATGATATTGTAATGTAATACTGGTTAAGAAAGAACCCGCACTACAGGGCAGGATTTACTAGATCAATTGAAATTGGAAGATTGTATGAAATGGAAATAAATGTGGAAATTGTAAGGTAGAACCTAATGAGAATGTCAAGACAACCATCCCTACTACACATTATTATAGATCAAAAACAGCCTGAGAATGTAGTATATATCAATTATGTGGGTACCATAACAACAGTTGTTGCAAGATGTACGCGAGAAATTGAATCCAGGATTGCCATAGCAAAATAACATTCAGCAAGACAAATAATCTTTTCACCAGCAAACTGGACTTAAATTTATCTATCTATCTTTCCGGTCTTGTGACAGCTGTCGCCGTCTTCCGGAACCCAAACACCATTCCTTTCTGTTTAGCCACTTATCTTCTTCTAAATGTGACTTAAATTTAAGGAATAAAATAGTAAAGTGCTACATATGGGTGTAGGTTTGCATGGTCCTGAAACTTGAACACTTAAGAAAGTAGATCAGAAATACCTAGAGAGTTTTGAAAATGGCGTTGTTTAAGGATGGAGAGGATCTGTTGGCACGATTGTGTAAAAGATGTAGAAATATCACAATGAGTCAAAGGGGAAAAGAATATCTTACAAAAAATAAAGAGAAGGCTGATTGGATAGGTCAGATCTTTCGTAGGAACTGCTGTCTAAAACACGTTATTGTTGGAAATCTAGGAGGAAAGATAGAAATGAAAGGAAGACGAGAAAGAAGACGTAAGCAGCTATTGGATGCCGTTATGGAAAAGAGAGGATGTTAGAAATTGAAGGACGAAGCAGTAGGTCGCACTCTGTGGAGAACTGGCTGTGGAAGAGGATGTTGGCCTCACGTAGAACACACTACGGAGTAAATTAAATCCCTGTTGAAGTTAGCTATATTTGCCATGAAGGGTGGTTGTGGTCCGGGACAGGGTATTCTTTATAGCGACTTGCTATGGCTTTGCTGGTTCTGTGTACCAAATCCGGTGGGGTCAGATTTTTCTCATTCATATAGAACGGTCCTAAGGCCCTCCCAGACTCCTGTGCAATTGGTGCAGAGTCTTTGATAGGGATAAAGCGACCAGGGCGTGGTCTTCTCCACCCACCCCATCTACTGCTGAGGTTAAAGAATGAGTGGTGCTTCACTTCTAATGCGCCCGTTTGCCTTAATGGCATGTCATAGGGTGAACTTCAAGTTTTATGGAGAGTGTTTCCTTGAGTAAAGATTGTGACGCTGTTACCCACGAAGGATGGGGTGGTATTGTTGTAATTTCTGAAAATTGTAATTTTTATCGCATATGGACTTTTAGTGTACTGTGGATGCTAAACATTTAATGTTATATTTGTTATTTACTTTTCTGTTGAGAGTAAAGTAACGTTAATATCTACACCCCACAGTGAAACACAGCGTCTCCATTATGCGGAACAGACCTGCTCACCTTTTGTGTGATGCGAGTAGCTTCAGCAAAACTTGGTGGTATGCATGCGAGAACAATCAAGTACAATACACAGAATGAAGAGAAAATATGTCTACGTGCAATTATATATCTAATTTTAACTTGTTATTTTTCTGTACCTCATGTGCAATAAAATAAACTGATAACAATATGAAACTTTATGAATGAAACACAATTCTAAACCTAGTCTCTGGTATCTATATTTTGGCCAGTTTTTATAAAATAATTCAGCCATATAATATGTCTCCGGAAACAACCTCTTCTTACATTTTCAAAATTGTTTTTGGCTTCTCTCTCGGCTTTGCCAGGGAAATGGTTTTAAATGTTTTCTTATTTCAGATGTCTCCGCATTCAGCAAAACACTCTCGTCGCGGGCAACACTACATGAATAAATGCTTTCTTTGTAGGGAAAGAATGGCATCTTACTCTGAGAATCATACAAAATGCATACATACAAAGTGTGAGCAAAATGTAGGAAGATATGATGTTCGAAATGTACAGTGGTTACACTATTAAACGCCAAGTGGTTCATTGTGTAACCACTGTACTGGAGAAAGTTAAAAGATATTTCTCAACACATATAATTGTAACTTAACATTATGCTTGCAAGGAAGTTTTTTTTATAAATTAAATTTCATTATAATTTTTACCTGTGTTATGTTAGAACAACTGAGGCAAATATCGCCCAAAATATGCCGCACAGGAAAGGAAAAATATAAATACCAATAGTGTTAGGTACTGCGCTCTTTCAGAGTTTACTCCGAAACCCGCAAAAGATGTATGTATACGCGGTGACTTTCGTGAATATAGGTGGTTTTAAGACGCTCATTTGCCTGATTAATAACTTGATATGTACAGCCTGATAGTTCTTGTACAAGTAGAATACGCCTTTGTCATCGACACTCAGTCCTCCATTCATTCTGTAGTCTCACCAGTGACCTATCCGTTTTCATTACAAAAGTTGGAAAAATAATTCGTTGGACTTCTGGGATAAGCAACACATTTACTTCATTTCGCGCAGTGGATCGTAGGGCAGTAACAAGTGAGTACATAGCTAAATGAATAACCGATCAAATGTGTGAGTGATTAGTTGATTACATTGGAATTTTAATAAGCTCTTCGCTCTTCTGGCTTTTCATGCAACTTTTCTTGGTAGTTTATCGACGTTTCGGTAGGGTATTATCGGTCTTTTTTTTCAAGGTTCAAGCAATGCGAGGAAATGAATTGCTTTACTTTAGAAGATGGGCCTTTAGGCCGTAACGAAACGTCGCTAAACAACTGCCAACATACGTTGCACGACATCCCAGAAGAGCTAATATTTTATCTGCACCGCAGCGGTAGCCTGAAAGCTCGCGACCATTGAATAAATAACCACCGGGGAAAAATGGCTGTGTAGCTAAGTGACTGATGAAAAAGCGTGCCAGATAACGAAATTAACTAAATAAAATAATTAACTGACTGAATGAGCAGTTAATGAAGGAAGAAATTAGCTCTCTGGCTAAATAATGTCGGTAAGGTAAGAAACTGTGTGGTACAAAGTACTTCTGTAGTATTGCATTGCTATTTGCCTGATAAAACGTTTCCTCTTTTTACGGGATCTTAGCTTCATGATGCGACGCTCTTGTTAGTAGGTGATTCTTGTTTATTGTCACTGAGTAACAAGTTACATTTTTATAGCAGTTAATAGTTATTTAAACGACCAAAGCATTCCCTAAATTCGTTGACAAAGTTGTTTTGTGTGACACACGATACTTATTGCTGCGATGAAATTTTCATGGCTCGATTTGTTACATAATAAGAGGAGGAGAGAAAGGAAAGGAATAAACGCCAGTATCACAAGGAATACAAGTGCTCCATAAAAGTACTTCTGGCCCATTGAAGGATCTGCTCCTTGCCGTTGGCCGAAATTGTATTTTTTGTGGGGGGTGGGGTTGTAGGACTACGGCCCATTATGGGCCCATTGTCTGTCTCCCGGATGATATAAAATTGAAATAAATTCACTGTTGGACTGACAGTTGGCAGGGGGAAATGGAAATACTTGGAACAAACAATGTGCCAGTGCCACTTGGTACAAAATTTGTGCCGTTGCCATTTTGTTCAAACCCGGTGTCAATGCTATTTTGTCGAAACCGTGTGCCGGTGGCACGTACGTCTAACACCTCTCCTAGTACAACTTTGTCCAAAACAAATCTCGCGTTGACTAATGTGGGACTGAACCCAGACTTGCGACTAGAAGCCGATGACGAACCATATTACATATATGGCACGTTCTTGCTCTCTCTCAGAGAAAGCGCTAGTTTATCTATTGTAAAGCCCCCTCTGCGTAATAATTAGTGTGAATTAACAGCGATTTGTCAGTTGTGCTAAACCTGTCGCGAATTGTGTCTGTTATCTTCATTAGAACATAAAGTCCTTTCCCTTTACGTTGTTCCTAACCTTAGTTTTAAAGTGGCTGAGAGAAAAATTATTATTATTATTATTATTATTATTATTATTATTATTATTATTATTATTATTATTATGGTACTACGGACTTTGTCTGGATAAAGTTTTCACGGCTTGTTTCTTATTTGAAGATCTTCTAACTTTAAATGTGAACAGTGATTTGTACCTAGGGGTCAGCGAGTTCAGATAATTTGGAGGAGGAAGATTACATAATTAGTGTGACTTTGTAAGGGCTCGGCCGTATACCAGGTTTGCGTAAGGAGTATAATGGGTTAAGGATAAAACAGTAGCAATTTATACCTTTCTAAATGTGCCGCCTCGTGATATTTTGTATGAGTTACACACAATAAGTACAGGGGAGGGAGGGGGGAATAGCGCAGTCGGTATAGCTACTCGTTACAAGCTGAAAGAATAGGATTTCGAGTGCAGTGTAAGTGAAATGTTCTTACTTTCTCCTTACCTGTCTAGACAGGCCCAGGGACCCACCCATCCACCTGTACAGTTTGTAGAAACGTCCTTTCCTGAAAATAAAGGGGCAAGGGCGTGGAATTCATCACCAACCCCATCTAGCGCCAAGGTTAAGAATGAGTACACCTATACGTACGTCAACCCCCCTCCCCCCCCGTGCCTTCATTGCTTGTTAGGATGATAACTTTACACATAAATGCAGTTTTCTTATTACGATATCAGGTTACTGAGATTCGAAGCCGTGTGGTCTGGGGGAGAGGTATCAGTGTTTTGGGGGACTTACTGCAGCCTATTTCAGAGCAGCATGTATCCAAAACTTTGTTATCTGTCTTCCAGACTGCCCATGAGCTAATCTTTTTGGAGAGTAAGCTTGACAGGCCTGCTGTCCGTCGTAAGAATCTCAACTTTTACACGACTCTGTTGGCAATCCTGACAGAACATGCAGTATTATCACACTAGACTTCCATGGCGATAACATAATGCAGTTCGAATGGAGGCTCACTGGAATGCTGTACACCTGTCCTCGGCCTTAATGGAAGATACTTATTGATTGACGTGAAACATACCTGACGGGACAGGACTGCCTGGATATCGGAAAGTTTCCGTCGGGCAGGAGCAGAAACTTCATACTTGTTGAATAACTTTACATACAAATTTCAAGAATTCCTTCCTAGTTTGCTGCTTCCAAACTTCGTAAAAAGAATAAAGAGACCAGAACAAAAGTTAAGTAAATATTTAAAAATAAGAAGGAGGAATTTCCAAGACAGAAAAGAAGAATCTACATGACTCGAAGTGAACTTCAGGCTCATCAAATTCATGCCTCGATAGACGCAAGAACTGCAATACTAGAAACGGAATCCCACCATCCGTGTATTTGCTTCGCCTTCAGGTTCATGTCTAGGGGAGGGTAACGAAGAGGGATGGAAGAATACGTATATAGAGAAATCCCATGCCCTATATTTACATACACAAATGTCGTAAGTGTATTCATAGTTCGAAATGACGTCAAATCGCCACTACAGTGATGCTTAGCCACCTAAATTTTGTCCCCCCCCCCTCCATCGTCATTTTGTGAAAAGTATATAGCTCACACACTACATATACCAGACGGTAGAAAGTGCTGACACGTTTTACGTTTTAATAAATCGTGAAGTCTGAACTGGCTGTCGTTTTATCTTGCACTGTTGTGCCAGCTCCAAACATAAGTCCAATAATCCCTCTTCAACTTAAGACAGGCAAGCGTCCTAAAATTTTAACGTACATCTATTACGGAAATTTAAATTGTGTCAGCATTTTCGGCTGCACAGTCTACATCTCATACGCTTGTCACACAGAAATAGATATCATTTCGCTAAACACTGACCAGTTTTCCTTTGAAATGGCACTCCAGTGTTATTGTGGTTTCAGCTGGCGGCGGGATGAAAGGGCATATAGCAAGCATGAGTATGTTGAATAATGTTGATGACGCAGTAGAATGGTGGGAATGATAACATTTGGGAATCGTAGCCTATATGGGAAGACAGTGTTTAAATGGACATGAGGAGTAGTATGAATTAAGTTGGTTTTGAATACAGCCTAAAAATGTACGCTTGTGTACACTGAAATTAACTTTCAAGTCTCATAAAATATAGGAAAATATTTGATTAGCTGAGTTACTATTAACTTCTAACTAAGGGCATGCACCATTGTGGCGTTTTAGTTAAAGCTGTGTTACAACCAGCAATTGCATTATGCACTGTACTCTGTACTTACTGTGGTCTTAATAAGATTTCGTCGCTTTGGAGTCATGTGAATTATTTTGGTCATCACCAGTAACAGGGTCAACATCATCATCAGTAGAACTTTGTATAAAGTTAGTTGTGCTTTGTAATGATGGTCTACTATCCCTATTTGTTTGTGTTTGTGTTTGCAGACGGGGAAACACTTCCACCGCACCTCCCTGCTCATTAAGGCCTTCAACCACAAGTTCCGTCTTGACCTCGAACTCAATACGTAAGTACAGTTGCTGCTGCTTTCTCTGTCGACACTGAATTTCCTTAAGCTCGTGTCGACCAAGTTGCTTTAATTATGCCTGGTGACATTTTGACTCGTCCGTCCTGGAAATTAACCTTAATGTTATTTTTACCTCGTATGAATCCTCTTCAATATTCTAGACCCGTTTAAAAAAAAAATCACAGAAAGTTACATGTTGGCTTTGTGATGTATGTGAGATTTGAGGTTTGTACAGCATTTCTGGTCATCTGGGATTTTATGCTGTGTAGTGGGTTATTTAACCCTTAGGTGACTAATGTCATATATAAATGGAGCACCCATTCTTGATGTTTCTAGATCACACACAACGACGCAGCACAGTCGTTAGGACTCCTCTGGACGAGTGATCAGCTCGTCGCAGAGACCTCTACCTGACAACACACGACACTCACAACAGACAAATATCC
>Ga0268261_10004143_pt1 | contig 10809 bp, 4 predicted proteins | sample TergutNc150P1_FD_190353 | JGI IMG/M metagenome (GOLD analysis project Ga0268261, IMG submission 190353) | Nasutitermes corniger P1 segment gut microbial community from laboratory colony in Florida, USA - Nc150 P1 (SPAdes) (version 2) | ecosystem: Host-associated > Arthropoda: Insects > Digestive...
TTCTTCTTTTCTATCATTTGTGTTATGCAGAAAATGTTATCTATACATGACCTTCCAGCTCGAAAGCCTGCTTGTTCTTCCATCTCCATATTCTTGTGTTCTAATTCTACCAATTTTGCTAATATTCTTATTAAGCAATATGGTAATCATCTCCAATAACTTCTGACCGCCACTCTTTATCAGCTCTATAGGGATGTCTCCTAGGCCTGCAGCCCGTTCTTCATCCTCATTATTGACTGTTTTACTGTATTGCTATCAATTTCAATAATATTACCTTTACTTTTTTTCAGTAACCTTTCATCTTTATCTAAAAATTCTGTACGATCCTCTACTAAAAGTCTGTAATAGTATTTTTCCCATACATCTGCACTTATTAAATTAATTTGGCTCTTACCAGTATTGGATAAACGTATATTTTTAATAAATTTCCAAGACTCTGAACTCTTTTTACTCCCTAAATATGTTTGTATTTCCAAACATTTCTTGTCCCAAAATTAGTTTCTGTAGTTAGCTACAATTCTTCTTATTTTTGCTTGTGCCTTTTTGTATTATAGAAATGAAGACTTCAGACCACTTAAAAGGGTTAAACGGCGAGGCCAACAACATCAGCACGATTAATCAGTCTCCGTTATAGTAAACAATTAGAGGAGAGCAGTGTACTATATTTTGCCTCATACCTTCCTTTTATAACATAAAACAATGTTTGTCGGTGTACATGCCATGGTATAAAAATGGCATATCCTCAGCGACAGTAATTAAAACAGGCGATGGAAAACGCTCAGAGCAGGTCGAATTCTATGCATGACTCATCAGTGGCCCTCATTACGGAATTTTAAAATATGGCATAGTTAAAGTACATGAAATAGTATAAGAAATACAGAAACTACAATAATTGTAATTATGATTGAAAGGTTAAAAAATAAATTCCAAACGCACACATATAACCTGCAAAAATTCTGATAAAATTCAACAGGACAAGAGGAAGAATCCAGAAACATATTACTGTCTGATCATGCAATTTTTAAATAATAAATCTGGACTTCAGTCAAAGTGATTGGCTCGACAGTTTAGGTTAGGTATCTGTAAGACATCTCATTGTAGAGGTCACAGCTTCCGCTTCGGAAGTTTCGATTGCGTATATCTACTTGAAGGTAAAAATCATCATTCCGGTTGTAATGTCCAAGAGCGGAACAAGAATTTCGCAGGGAAAAATGTGAATTTAAGTTCGGTTCTGAGATCAGATATCCTGGAAAGAATCACATTTGGTTTTCTTCAAGATATGTAAATACACTGATGTCACGACAGTAACTATGGCTACAGTTGCTTCTACACGCATTTTTCCAAACCGAAGTTAAATAAACTTTGTGGTTAACACAGCAAACATTTCAAGCCGGATAAGCAATGTAGTATAACGTAAAATTGTAGCAGATTCGCGTAATATTTACATCTTCTCGGCTATTATAAAGGCCTAATACTATTTCACTAGAAGAGAGCGCATGTATGACGATAACAAAATCTGCTTACATCCTCGTGTAAAAGTACCCAATGTTTCTGCTCGACTTTAAGCAAGTTTGGAATTTCTTGACAGATTTTCATAAAAGTCTCCAGAGTCAAATTTCACACACATCCGTCCAGTGGGAGCCACGCTAATATACATGTACGAGAGGACAGACAGACGGAAGGACGAACAGCCTGACATTAATTCAGCCGAAGAGAGCGCTTTTATGACTACTTATAGCTGGCAATAACGTAACGTATTTAGGCCTTCATGTAAATTGCCTGATTAGATTCAAAATCCGAATTTCTCGACAGATTTTCATAGAAGTCCATAATATTAATTTTTTACGAAAATCCGTTCAGTGGGAGCCCTGCTGATATATACGGAGTGTCAAAGAGACAGAGAGACGGGCGGGTAGACGGACGAATGTAGTGGGCCCTTTTCGCGACTATGCGAATGGGAATAATGAATGAGTGGTCGTTAAAACCAAACGACTGAGTTTTCATCATGACCGATCCGTGAGGCAAGCAAGTAAATTGAATAAGTTCTACATTTCTGTGTGAAGACTTTTGTTAAAATTACGCTCTATCGCTCACGAAACAGCAATTTGTCGTAACCCACTGATACGCAATCTTACAGGCGACAGAAAAAACTTAGCATATCATTAACAAACCAACACTAAAGCATGTTATGTTCCAACGCATATACAAGAAGAAGAAATGTTTGGGGGACAAAACATTTTGAGAGTAGGTGTGTGTTTTTTTTTTCTGCCAAATTGTCTAGCAACGTGGAAATCTCAACTTTACGAATTGTGTGGTTTACCAAAAGTGGCTGTTTCATGAGCAATATGGCATTGGACCTAATAAAGAGGCCGGTGTGCTTCTTATTTTACTTAACAACCCCTCTCCCCACTTCTTCGGCAAGCAGGGCCGTATGAGAGGATGAAGGCTAAAAGAGAAATTTAACATGGGATTGAAAGCAAGGAAGCTAGGACCATCTCAAAGTAACATAGCAGCATTTCTTGGAAAGTCTCACAAGTACAAAGATAAATATTAGCATATACGGCCATCTGAGTAAGGAATCGAAGCCGGCACTTCCAGAACCGAAGAAAATGTGCACACTACACCACTGGAACCTGTTGTATATAACCTGGCACAGCGCTGTCTAACAACTGAAAAAGCTGACTTATCAAGCAGATGTAATTCCCTCTCTCGTTTTGTTATGTGAAATCTGATAGGACGACTTAAATAAACACACGTATGGATTCTGTATGATGGGACAAACTAGATGGAGGATCTCGACATACGAACAAACAAAACAGGAAATGTACGCATAACGTAACAATGAGGCTTGTTCGTGTAACCACTGTTGTAGTGGAAAATCAATAAGTATTACATATTCTGAGTGTGTACGTATACCCTTACGTACCCAGCATGCAATGCGCACGCGCCATATTGTCATCCGTGGCTTGTCCGGCTCTAAACGTTTTTCCACATTTTCTCATAAACGGCACGATTTTTGGGGAAGAAAAAAGTTACTGAACATACAATATGTGATTTTTCTCTGCACTTTTTTTTTTCTAAAACGTTTCTCATTCTAAGAAGAGCTCAGCGAGATATGATCAAAAACGATTAGTGGTCTTCATGTAAGTGCCCGTTATTATTGTCAAATTTAAATGAAACTTCAATTCTCGCAACAGATTTTCGAAAAATTCTCAAATATAAATTTCATAAAAATTCATCCAGTGGGAGGCAAGTTGTTCCATGAAGAGAGACAGGCAGACATGGCGAAGCTAAGAGTCGCTTTTCGCAATTTTGCGAACGCGCCTAAAGGAGACAAATTTCCATCTAACAAGTGGAAATACAATCCAATGGTACTACGGCATAGGTGGACCCACTATTTCATGGTATTAACAAAGCATGTTACAAATACGTTACTCGTGACCTCAATAATTCGGGGATTAACATGACATATAAACTTTTTGCTACATAAAGTTCAGCTCGGAGAGGAATACGACTGTACGTGACCGCCTACATCAGCTACAATCAAATTACAGAAGTGAATCTTGTCACCGGTTCATATGTAATATCATGAACATGATTTCAGGTAATGAAACCCTGTTCCCTGAAAATAAATTTAAGTCCTACCCAGACCAAAACCCAACTTTAACTACGAGCAACCATAATCAGAAACATGGCCCTGTTTGCGTTGCTTCGTTTACCCTGGCAATGGAGCATGTTCCATGTAAATGCGGGGCAAGTGGCAAGTTAAAATTGTACGCGCCTTTTGGAAGTTTATGAAGAGGAAATTAGTACCAGGAAAGTTAGACTGTGGAAGTGAGAAGGGGGGAGAGGAGAGGATACTTGGATGACAATCGCAGAGTAATTGAGAGCGCCAGTAGAGTCAAGCGTGTTTGTCTGAGAAGCACTGGCGAAGAGAACCAGATTTTACTACAGTGCGTCCCATTACTTATGGCTGGGGGACGTGTATTCATTTCACCCTGGAATGACTTCCTTTAGCAGTTGATTTACAAAACCCTATTGGTTCTCTGAACGGGCTGATCACTGGGCGTTTTCTTGCAAAGCCGGAATGACATTTTCTTATGAATCCCAGTGATAAAAGGGGTCAAGTTCTGAAAGGTCAGGACCTTTCAGAACGACACAAGTAAAATGTGAAATTTAAGGCATTCAGTTCACATATTGCAAGAAACAAATTAATCTTACAAATATTTGCGTTAAAGGTAGAACTGTTACAGCCCATTCATTGCACAGCCATCTCTTGTTATTCGCGGGTTCGTACTTCGCGGATTCGCAAATTCGCGGGGTCCCCCCAAGAATAAAAATATATCACTTGGTCCCTTTAACGGACAGGACGATCAAAATTGTTCGACAAATCAAACCGGTCTTCGAACCACACTCCATGATGTTCAAGGAGTTGGAGGTTAAAAAAAAACGCGTCCCCGGCACAATGTTTCTGCAAAGAAAATAAAAACGCTAAAAGTATCATAACATTGCTTTTTTGGGTTGGGGTGTCAATTATTCGCGGACTTTCGCTTTTCGCTGGGATCTTGGACTAACCTCCAGGAAAAGCAAAAGACGACCGTGCTCCTATGATTGACTGCTTCAGCAATACAGGGTAAAATAAAACGTTTTAAATAAAATACAGAACTGAAAGTGTGCTAATGCAATGCGCAATAAATTATTGGAGCGGTATTTGGAAGTAAAAACCTGCACATTATACGTCGGGATACACTCTGATTAGCCCTACCCGGAATTCCAGAAAAGCCGTTCTGTAGAGCTGTAACTAAAACGGCTGCTCTGTACACTGCAAAGAGACGAAGTTTTCGAATCACGCGACATGATGACGGTTACGACAGCTTCAGTTCTCCTGGTAGCTATTCTGAACTTCTTGAAGGAAGTGATTACTGTCTCCACTACCCTACGATTCAAGTTACGAGTACAAATTTGGTGTCAGATGTTGCATCAGCTGTCGTTTAACATTTTCACGACCACTTTTTCTTCCCTTACCCTCCCGAATCTACTTGGAGGAGGTTATGATCTCATTACTACAAAAGATGTTGGCGCACAGCTGCATAATAAACGAAACTCACCCTTAAACTGTCTTTTTTGTTCTTTCTTTGCAGTTAGAGTTCCATAATCTGCCATAAGACAAATACAAATGGTGCGAGCAGAATGAATATAAACAACGAAACATATCTTACCCTAACGCGTTTTAATATGACAACTGCAAACACACAGGCATCTTATAAACTTAAGAAGGTCTGTGTTTAAACTTTCCTGCCAAACGAGGAACATTAATAACCCATTCACGGAATTTTCACTACAAGTCATAAACAAATGATACAACATACGAATTTATCATTTCTCGGGTAGTGTGTGTAATACAGTGTCGTGCTCTTGTAAGAACGTCAACGAAATTTCGGTTCCATTTTAATTTGTTTACCAGATTAGTGGCCATCAGATTCATAACAGGATTCTGCTTTAAGTATTCAGTTTTGCAAAGAGCACTTACAAATAACTGCCATTTTGTTATATGTTGTATGCGATCTAAACTTTATTGTAAATGGTATATATAGCTACCATATTCCCATCAAATGATACGTGATATTTTAGGCTTCGTTTAAAAATACATCTGTTGGTTTTAAAGTAAATATGCAATCCTGACATCAAAACAATGAAACCCCTTACTAGTCACAATGTAAATAAAATAAAAAAACAAGAAACTGTGGCAAACCGCAATCACTTTCTGCATCCCTACCATTTGTACAGTTACAGAAGAATTTGTTTGGTTGTTTGAAAATCAGAATCTGCTTATAATCCACGAATGGTAAAGAAGGGGACAATAACAAGTGTTTTAAGACACCCAGCAAACATGAAGAATACTGTTAGCTGTTCAGCCACCTGCAGTTCGCATGTTAACTATCATGTTAAAGAAACTAACATGGCTACTGTGTGAACGTGAAGTAATCAAGCAGCTCATGAATATTCGAACATGTTGACGACTGTTAAGGTCTCCAGCCGTGAACATGAATGAGAAAACATGATTTCTTATTGTGTCTTCCCGCACCCACAATGGATTAGGCTCCAACATGTTCCAAACTCACGACCGCATGCCTCATACTGACATCACTGTATACCCTAAGGTGTGGGATGAAGAATAAGTTTGGGGCTCTATTGTTAAGTTTTTGTGGTGTTAACTGTTTCTATTGGTTGTGACTTGTGTTCTATTTATCGAATATATATCTAGATAGGCAGAAGTTTTGTTACACTATTCTATCTAATTTCTCATAAATTTTACGTTTGTTACCCCGTTTTATTAAATATAATAACAGGAGAAATAAAATTCCGTCAGCACAACTAGTTGAGTTGTGTTGACGAAACATCTTATCTAGTGTTTTAAATTTGTGTTTTGGTTATTCATGTTTTAACTGAATTCTAGTATGTGTGCAAGTGTAAGCCTGTGAATTTACTCACTATTTTGTAATGGTCCATTTCGAGGGCGTTACAGTGGAAACTGTGAGAAATCCCTGATGATGGAATCTGTGACTTACTAACATCTGTAGAATATACTAACTGCATGTAAAGTTGGTTGTGAAAATTAATTGTTATACGATGCGCGGTACCTACAACATTAAAACAACCAGTTATGTTGACTAAGTTGTGTTGACAGCATTTCATTTCCCTTGTTATAATACCCGATACACGAATTTATTAGCGTTATTGCACCGGAAGACAAACTGGTTCCGGGAGGTGACACCACGTGGAGGAGAAGAAACGTTCTAACGTTTAGAGGAATGTGCTACCTCGATCTTGCGGTAGGTTATCCTGAAGACGCGACTAATAGTTTCTTCCTAAACTTTGGTACGAATTTGCCAGACTTCGCTTCGTCACACCTCTTGACACACTCACAATTTCGAAGTACGCTTCATACATTTGCGTCGTACCCGTCATCGATCTCGGCGCTAGAGTGGGTGATCAACGCCACGGCCCAGCCGCTTTACCCTCGACAAAGAGACACGGTATCCATTGTACAGGAGGCCGGATGGGCTCCAGGGTCGGTTTGGTGGGGTGCGGAAAATCTCACCACCACCCGGATTCGATCTTCAGTTCGTCCAGCCCGTAGCGAGTCGCTATACTGACTAGAAAAGCAGAATTTAGTGATAAAACTAATGAACAGCCTTTCAATTCTAATTAATTAACTAACTAGAACAGTAACTTCACTGACCAGAGTTCATCTTATGTAGCCGACAATCGCTGAGTTGGAAAAGAAATTTCCGGACGGTTCGTAAGCATGTAGACAAGACCCGATTCGTCTCGAACACAAACGACTACATTGACTGTATGTTGTTTTAATACGTGATAGCAATGTAAATCCATACGTGTCTTTCAACAGTTGTAATGAGCGACTCAGTCTGTGATCAGCATAATGTTCTGCATCAGTAATATATAACATGTGTATCTGTTCAATACAGACTGAATGACAAGCAAGTACAAGACGATTTATACGTCAGAGGGAATGGCGTTTCAAAAGATTGAAATTAAGAACACCAATTAAGCCAATCTGCGTTTATCAAATATTGTACACATCTAATCGACTCGCAGACATTTGCATCTTATAATGTAAACAGTTCAATCAACGGCATTTAACTAACTACTTGGTATACACTGTTCTCAGAGCAATATGTAGGCACTCAAATATTCCACAAATTCCGATGCTGAATCCGAAGATGCTTTGTAATATTGGAGTGACCCATCACCGAAACCGATTTCCACTTACCTTTGCTTAACCTACAGATCGATTCATTGATGATTTCCAACAGATATTTTATAAGCAACGACTATTCTTCCCATGTCTGTTACATTTTTCAGCCATCTATTTCTCTCTTTTGAATCAATATTTGAAAATATTTCGCAAGAAAACTATCTTAATAAACAAACCCGCTAGAGTAGAACACGGATGATTGTTAGGCCAAACCTTCACAAGAAACGGCAACTGCACAAGTACAAAGTACGAAGATAGTAATCGATTATGTGTCCAGGAAACTTCTAAACTCTAGCACCAAATATTTCTTCCTTTAATTCAGGGACTTCATACAATCCAGCGGACGAATATCACTTTACACTAAGTTAATTGCATTGGTTTACTTCACAATTTCTCAGTGATAGGCAATTTTTCATCAATCAAACTAAATCAGAATGTCGGAAATGAGTTTGTAGCAGCTACAAGTAGTGTTTTCTGGGATGTTATATTACATTGTTTAGAAGAAACGTAGTAAAGTTTCAGAAATACCTGTCTACATTAGTATGCCATCCCGAAAACAGAGACAGCCACTTCCTCCGAAATATTGGTACTCATCTAACAAATTAACCGGCATCACATAGCCTACGGGAAGTCAATTATGTTCATCAGCAGAAAGCCTGTAAATGTACTTCGTTCTGCATCTGCATCGTTCCATCCCCTTCAACATCTACGGGGCTTCATTATGAAGTGCAACACAAGAAGGCGTTTAGCTGTCTAGATGTTACGTAACGTTAGGTTTAGCGCTTAGTATTTTTTTTTTAATTTGCTTTGCATGAATCTTGCGAGCCTATGGAATGAATAGGGTTGATCTCAGTATTGAAAGAGAAGGTTGGAGAAAGAACGAAGAAGTCTTTCTAGATGTAGACAGACAACGAAAGACATAAGCCGCTTACGTTGAATCTTAGGTTTAAACTAAAAATATTTTGAACATGAAATAGAAGAACTTTTACAGAAAAATATCGGTAAAAATAGGAACTATAAAAGGGTTTTATTAACATAACCTTTATGAGTATTACGAGTAACGCATATGTAAGTCAAAATGTCTACCGCATTCAACCTCTTTATTATGCTGAATCCACAAAAAAAAATATATCCTATGCCCAGGAAATGACACTGACAGAAGAGACTGTGGAACAGGTTTACTGAAAAAAACTAACGACAAATATATTGCCAATACAGGGGGCCTACGAAAATTTTACTCCATGTCATGTAGTAATTCCATGATTGTCTTATGTGAAGTGCGTTATCTCAACATGAGTCGAATCTCAACCACAACGTAGTTCAACGCCAGTACTATCGCAGTGCCCACCAATGCTGCGACAATGTTCTTGCCAGTGTCATATGCACACACCTGGAAGCTGGGACGTAGTTTGTACTCATTTGTCGTGGAAACATGGTTTTTTTCTAGTGTTTAGTTCTTCATGAGATGTCCGTGTCGTGAGCGACGATGAATACACATGTAGTTCACCCCTGAAAATTATGCAGACTTCAATCTTGTATACGAATTCTGTGACAGCAATGGACAGACAGATTCTGCATAAAGGCGTCGGTTTTCCGGCTTAAGCCATCCAAGCAGACTGATATTTAGGAAGTGTACATCAGCGGCTGTAAGTCACTGAATCATCATCACAAGTATCATTTGAGAGTGGAGCTTAAGGCAAGGCCTTCACGACCAAACAGAAATACCACGATGGGTCCAACGCAGTTTAAGTGAGAGTGTTCGCAGAATTTCCCGTCACATTTACGCAACTCGAACGCATGCATGGCAAACTTCACTCCAAAAATATCTGTACCGTACCAGTGCTAACACGTGTAAGCTCTCCTCAACATGAATCACGCACCTCCAGTTTTCTATCGACTGAGAAAGTGTCAGCTTCAGAAGCACATTCTGTTTGCTGAAAAGGCCGTATTTACAAGAGATGGGATATCCAACTGCCGCAACACATACGTACGCTCCCCCTACAGTCCGCTGTAAGCAAATTTTCAACATCTTTCGGTGAACGTGTGGTGCGGTATTGAATCAATAAGGGCTGATTCACATCATACGTCAAGTTTCCGTTCCGTCACCGTTCCATCTTCGTTCCGTCCGATTGGTCTGTGTTCACACTGTCCGTCGTGTTCTGTTACCTTCCGGCAGAACACGTGATAGAAGGCCCGCGTTTATCTCCATGAAATATGCAGCCTCATTCGTTTTCTAAAAGACAGTTAGCAGCAATAGCATTGATGTTAGATGAAAAAAACGTGCTTCTGTGAGTGACAAAAAGAAGCGTTCACAAGTGTTTCAGAAGCAGAAAATCAGAAGGCGAATACTGGACCCTGTACAAAGAATTAGCTGATGACGAAATGAAAGTTTATCAGTATTTTAGAATGTCCAAGCACCAAGTCAATTATCTGCTTCAGAATACTGAAAAAGATTTGAAAAAGAAGAATACCACCTTCCGAGAAGCAATATCACCTGTAGAGAAACTAGCAACTTATCTACGGTAAGTGCACTTCAAGTTAATGTAATCTTACTCAAAAACATTTATTGAAGTTACCAAAAAAACTGCTGCAAGAAATAATACAAAATTTATTACATATTTAACTGAGAAGTAAACTGTCGATAATCTGGATGTATTGGACGATGTAGACGAATTCAGCTGCACAGATTTTGACGCCCGGGCTGTACCAGAATTTGCATCACAAACGCGGTTTTGTTGTATCCAAGGTTCATCTGGAGAGCCAGAAGAATATTCTGATGAATGCGTAGACTTGGTTTCTTGTAAAATTTCTGTCATTTCCACTTCAGATACAATCGCAAGTATTATTAACTTGCAAATGTGTTGATGATAAGGAAAAAATGTTTTTCCTGTTGCTGCAATCATCATCATCATCATTGGCACAACAGCCCTTTTTGAGCCAAGGCCTTCCTCAGGAGCTTCTGCCAGCTGTCCCTGTTCCTGGCGGCATTCTTCCAATTTCTCTCCCCCAGCTTCCTGGCATCTTCCGTC
>Ga0268261_10004144_pt1 | contig 10808 bp, 12 predicted proteins | sample TergutNc150P1_FD_190353 | JGI IMG/M metagenome (GOLD analysis project Ga0268261, IMG submission 190353) | Nasutitermes corniger P1 segment gut microbial community from laboratory colony in Florida, USA - Nc150 P1 (SPAdes) (version 2) | ecosystem: Host-associated > Arthropoda: Insects >...
GCCGCTCGCCTGCTGAGATCGTGGGTTCGAATCCCACCGGGGGCATGGATATTTGTCTGTTGTGAGTGTCGTGTGTTGTCAGGTAGAGGTCTCTGCGACGAGCTGATCACTCGTGCAGAGGAGTCCTACCGACTGTGCTGCGTCGTTGTGTGTGATCTAGAAACATCAAGAATGGGTGCTCCATATATATATGACATTAGTCGCCTAAGGGTTAAGTGTTCGTCTTTGGGGAAAGTCCGGTCTTTGTAGCAGACCACACACAAAATTTCAGTAATTTTTATCTAAAAGGTAGCTGTGTGTCATTTTTCTTACTGTGGAGAATTTCTGCATTATCGTTAGCTCAGAAAAAAAGGCTTCAGTCACATAAAAATAGTACGAAGACGAGCTAAAATACAAAGGAATTTGTCTGTTATCAGTAAGATGAAGACCAATGACCAGAACGGCCTAGTATCGAACACAAATATATAAGCAAATGAATAAACAACTAACTAAATAAATCAGGGCTGCACAAATTTTCTAAAAATCTAGGAGCCCCTCAAAATTCTAGCAGCCAGTTGGATGACGTGTAGCAAGTTTCGTACTAAGTATTCTCAAATATTAGCCGCCATTGTACCAAGTCAATCAACAAATATACATATAAATATAAAGAATTATAGCAGATAGTCTAATCACTTGTGAATAATAAGGCAGAAGACACTGAAGAAAAAAAAAAAGCAATACAAAGGAATAAATAAATAAATAAACCACACCAGATGGTTTACATCGTGAATGCTTATACAGCCGAAGCTGAAGACGTAGATAAACAAATAAGGTCACAGTCCTAAGCAATATAATAATATATCAGCCCAACATAATAGGCATTATGATTCACGAAAGCTGAAGATGACGACGCGAACACGGAAACTATTGTTTCCTGTGTGTTAAGAATCATGCTTTCGTGATTCATAGAAAGAGGCAGGTAAAGTTCAACTTACTGCAGACGTCGGAAATAAACGAATGTGTGATCAGTTCACATTCCGACAGCGCTGCCCGCGAATGGACAGCTACTGTTACCCACTCAACCGGAGGGTGGGTAGAACCCAAAGTTGATTTCAAAAAAGAAAAATTCCTGCCCCAAACAACGACGGCCGCTAATGCTGCTGCTGTTGCTGCTGCTACTACTACTCGTAATAATAATAATAATAATAATAATAATAATAATAATAATAATAATAATAATAATAATAATAATTCAATGGTTTCTTTATAATGTTGTTCGTACCGTGCAAGTCTATCAAGTTATTCTATACAAGTAACTCGAACACTGCACATGCTTATGTAGTACAGCTAAATTCCGACATGTCTCGGTGGCGGCCACCACCCTGACGACGATAACACCACAGACCGAAAAACATCACTATTAGCAGGTGTCAATCTTGTCACGCACACATTGCTATATTTCACGTCTCTCTTCAACACAGAGCTGTTATGTCACGCCTCCCACTTACAGCGATATGTGCATGACAAGATGGACACCTGCGAATAGTCGTGTTTTTTGGTCTGTGGTGTTGTCTGCCCGGATGATGGTGATTAGCCGCCACCGAAACATGTCAGAATTTCACCTGACTGTGTAACTAAGTGCACAGTGTTGGACCTACATACATACATACATACATAATGGAAGTGCAATGAGCTAAGTCACTTTTTCAGAATGTATCAAGTCTATGGCATCAAATAACTAGCAATCCTCACATGACTGGAGATATGACACTCAAATTGTACCCAGCTGCAGGAATGAGATAATAATGCAAAGATCGACAGAAGTATAACATGCTTTTTAATATGCATGTGGCATATTCCAACAATGCCAGTGTCTTGCTTCTGTAAACATCATATACCTATACACTATTTTTAAGGCCAAAGGTACACTAAAAACTGTGAGGCACTGTAACAGAGAACCTGTCACCTACAGGGTAATGATAAAAATGTCACGAAACAATCATTATATACAGACTATAAATGCTTAATTCTGCACAATTCTGCAGTCTTGCTGAGGATGTAAATAAGATCACACCACAACTTTCACACAGTATTCTTCAAAAACAATTTCTCTTCTTCAAAATCATAAATATTTCTTCAAGGTAAGTGAGATCTTAAGTTCCCACATTGACAACTATGGAGACTGTTGTCTTCTAAGCTGCAATGCTGTGTAGTATTGTAGAAGTGTATCAACATACCAGTGAATCACATCCCAGAAGTGTGGTGATGTATCAATGAATCCTACAGTATGATCACATCCCCCTAGTGTACTTACATATCAGTGAATCTCACAGTAGGATCACACCCAGAAGTGTACTGACAGATCAGTGAAACATACAGTAGGATCACATCTCACATATGTACTGGCCTAAATGGTGAATCCTGCAGCAGGACCACATCCTAGAAGGATACCGATATGTCAGTGATGGGGCAGGATTCCAGAAGTGTTTTGACATATAACAGAATCATAGTATGATCACATCCCAAAAGATTACCGATTTATCAGTTCATCCAACAGTTTGATCACAACCCAGAATTGCAGTGACATGTCACTGAATCATGCAATATGATAACATCCCAGAAGTTTGCTGACATATCAATGAATCATAGAATACAATCACATTCCAGAAAGGTACTTACATATTAGTGAATGCTAGAGTAGGATCACATCCCAAAAGATATGGATTTTTCTTCATGCTGCACAGTATAATTAAAAAACAACTTTCCTCATCTGGGAATTATAAGTTAGTTTCTGGAACAGACTGTAGAACATTTTGGACCTCTTATGGTCAGGTGTACCATCCTGATGAACCTGCATGATGGTTCATACACCATATTAACTTGAAACATATATAAACTGAATGTGGCCATGAAAGAAGTACAAGAATTCAGTGTAGGGTCCATGGGAGATTAGAACAGGATACTTTTCTTCCACATAGACTTTTTTGATTTGCTTTGCTACCAGCAAACCAAAAACACACCACATCATGTGGAAATTTACACAACTTTTATTACATTAATTCTGGATCCTTACATTCATTTCAGTATTATCATGTCCTCATATTTTTCAGTTAATTTCCAACAAATATTACTGCTGCATTTGTGGTCTGTTTTAAAAACAAATCAAATAAATACAAAGTAAATAACTGAAAACATTACCCCATGAGACACTCCACTTGACTTCTATGGAGAAGTGCCAACAAGTAACATATAAATTTACATAAGACATGAAGTTTTCAGAGCAGTGAAGATACAGATTGTGGTCTTATAAGGTTATGACAAAGTGCAGTCCTATAAATGATGACCAACATTTCAGAGGAAACTGCTACCTTCACCTTTAAGGCAAAAGATTTTCACCCTGCAACTGGAGAATGCAGGTTCACATGAACCACTGATTCAATGGGTCATAACCCATAAGACATCCGATGACAAACGTAATTTCTACATGCAAGAATGTAACATAACAGAACGGTAATCAGAGAACTGTGAATATCAATGTTGTTCAACATGAACCAGACTGGCAACTGGTGTCATGTCACGTTACAGTACATCATAATGAAGCATGACCAAGCATAAGGACATTATCATTAAATCCCTGTGAAATTAAAATAACATATGATACATCAGAAGACTATTATGGAACCACTACCATTAAGATCTCATCAATAATTCTGTCCATACCTACACAGTATTTCAAAAGTTCCTATGTCAATTCCAAAAACCACCACTCCATGAGTGTAACAAAGAGTCCAGTTGTCTTGTATTTCCACAGCAAGTTGATCTGAGAAAAGTAACTGTACCATCAACACCAGGAGAAGACGGGACTTCTGTTCTGGAAGTGCTGTGTGAATGTATCACTGAAAGAATGGAAGCGCGATGTTGTACCTTCATGACCACTGGACCTCTCCACAATGACAGCAGGCATCTGAACTAGCTGCACTGGACTCTTGCAATCCTTAAGTGCTTGTGTCAGGTTGAGAATCTGCCCCCGCATTACACTCATCTGTCTCTCAAACGTATGTTGATCAAAACCTTTATCTTGCTTAAATAGAACATAAAGATCATCACAGAGGTCTTGAACAAAGTTCATATCTGAGAGCTGAGGTAAGACAAGTTCTTGTGTCTCCTTGCTGAATGGAACCTTAGCCTGAGGAAGCCATGCCCAGTGGTATGGATATGCCCTCCAAGAATCAGGATGTTTGAAGGGGAATGCCAACCCATTGTCAATGGCTGCAATTGCTATCTCCGGTGATTGTACAAAGTTCCAATCCTGTTGACAAGACATTGCAGTGAATTCCTGAAACTTTCACCTTTTCTTGTAATGATTTCAAGAACTGTCAGAAATGTACACAAATAGCTTCAATGTGGCACAGTGTTGTTAACACAGGACACTCAGTAACATAACCTCAACATAAACAAAAAATAAAATAATTTCTATCTTGTGATAGAAGTACCGGATCATGTATGTCTTTTATGCGTATCGGTTATATTTTGCCGACAAGGACATATACATGATCCGGTACTTCCATCATCACAAGATAGAAATTATACGTTTGCTTTTTTATTATTAACACACACGTACTAAACCACGGTCCGAGCACTACTAATTCACGTACTAAAACGCAGACCGAGCACTACTAATTAGTTATCGCCTCAACGAATATCTTTTGTTCTGTCTCCCCCCCCCCCCTTCTGCATTACGCACCCATCGAGAAGCTTCTTCCAATGTCACGTGATACACAATACACAAATCACTTCCCCCTCCCATGTCACGTGCTACCCAATGCGGATATCAATCCCCATTGCAGTGACGTCACGCGTCTTAGTGAGCTGAATTTTTTTTAACGTTTTCAGCGTTTAGCACTCCGCCTAAGACACATACATGTCAAAATTACTGTATTATCCAAATGCAAGATGACCCCCAAATAAAAACATAACTTCCAACAAAAAATGTACTTATCCTAATCCTAATACTGAGTAACTACATGCTACTACTAAATTCTCAAATTTAACACACACAAAATGTCACATTACATCTGCCTTTACCTATCACTCCCCTGCCCTGGTCTGGCTTCACTATTTGTAGTGTCTATCCTAACACTGAATACAGGCAGTTTCTGACTTACATAAGGGTTCTGTGCTTGAAACTTTCAGACAACCTGAAATTTACATAATTCAGAATTGAACCCACCCACTTTTAAATTACATCTCCTTGGTCATGTACACATTTTTACAATGTCAGTGCACATGTTTAACATGATATTTTCATCAGTTCTTGTACATGCAACACATACAGTAAAATACATTTAATAATTACAGTATTAACAATACAGTATTATAAATATGATAAATATGGTACTAAATACACAAATAAATAAAAAGATAGTGCAGTAGACAAAGCATTTATTTAAATTCTTATTTTGGGTCTAAAATAATTTGTTTTCTGTTGATGAAAAGACGAACTTTCAAGAGAAAATGCATGATCAGAATCATCAGCTGAGACATCATATGATGTGGAAGGCAGAGAGGTGATTACATCTTCTGTTGTGGGTCCTGTTTTCTTTATGAATCTATCTAGAGATAAACTGCAGCCTTTTTTTTTAACATTTCTCAATAACATGCTATAGCATTGTGGTATTAATGGTTGAGTTGGTATTATTTTCTTCAATAATACTCCTTGCCAGTTCACTCAGATTTATTGTAATAATCAACTATTATACAGAAACTGCTGTTTTGGTTTTATAGCTTCTTGCAAAATTACTCCACCCATGCATGTAAGGCACAGACTGCTGTACTGTAATAAGGAGTGTGCAAAGGTGCCAACAGTGTAGCAGTGTTACTGCAAGAGTGAAGGCTGCTGCATGTTGAAACGGCGTGCTACCACTTCGAGCGTCACCAAGCCTGCAGTTGCCAATTCTTGCCAACAGAGTGCATGGCTGCAGTGATGCAAGGAGCAACTACTAACTGTAAGTCCCTTGATGCAACTACTTACTCTGTTGAGATTAACGTGATTTACTCCTTTGTGGCAAATTACTGTGTCCTCAGAATTCCTCACCTTTTATCCCATGTGACCGTGCAGCTGGCCACTCTGTGATTGATGGGTGAGCAAAACACATCACAGGGGTAGGACGAGTGACTACCAGTGCAGTGCTTGCCAGCTTGGTTGGTTGGTTGATTTCCAGCTTGCGACACAGTCATATAGAAGGGCCACCTCTTAGCTGCAGTGCTGCTCCAGTTGCTAGAGCTCGTGCAAGGTGCACTGCCTGTGTGGTGCGTGAGAAGGCCATTCCTAACTACAGTGCGAAGTTCCCACAGCATCTTCCATGGCTGTTTGAAGTTTCAGGATATGAGCCACATTAGACACCACTTTCTTAAAATCTTGTCATTCCTGCTGTAATATCATGGAAGGCTAACAACACTTCGTTCAATGTGAAACGTACCAGCGCCTTATGTGGTTCTTCTGATGCATCGGCTTCAGTTTGTGCAGACACAGCTTCTTCTAACTGAATAAGTTCATCTGTCAGTTCCTCTCCATCTTATTCAATTAACTCTCCCACGTCCCTTATAACCACTTCTAATCAGCAAGCTACACAATTTTTTCTGCCACTTCCTTACACATTTCATCCTTTTGCAGAACAACCTGTGTGCACATTTTCCACCAAACAGAAGTGCAGCAATTTTGCAAAAGCTCTTCCCACACCACTGCAATGTTTCGAACAGCACGATATAAATTACGGTTCTTCTAAACACCCTGCACTCTTAAATTGGCATCGCTGTCCACAGCATTCACTGCATGTACAGACGTCTGACCCAAATCATAAGCCTTCAAGTTAGCTATTGCACCTTTGTATGGTGGCTGGATATGCGAAGTGGTGTTTGGTGAAATAAAACTTACTGGTTGTCATCCCATTGTGTTACAATATCAACAACAATAAATACACACACTTTCCATGTGACATAACTATCCATTTACTGTAACACAGCAACATGTTTCAGTCCACGTATAAAACAACCATCAGACTGTCAGATAAAAGCTTTAAAAAAGGTGAATGTGCATCCAGAGAGCACACTTACTTTTGCTTCTGTGACATCTCATAAGATAATAAAGTTTGTATCAGTATTTCTTATTGTATTATGTAGTAGCTGTTATTTGCAATAAAAACATCTATGTTAATAATATGTAAATACAGTATGTGTAAATTGCAACAATGTGACATTTTAGAATTTTAAGTCAAAACTATGTTCAAATCTTTCAATGCGTACTTTGTTTTAGCACTGTGTGGTGAAGGTCGAGTTCGCATCGTGTATAAGGTCCCTTGCTACTTATTTTTCATGTTTAATACTGTATTCTATTCTTTTTCTTTGGAAGTTTTCTCTTCCCAGATTGTTTTCAGTGGTCATATATATTACTGATGAGTACTTTGAATCACCATGCAAGATGAGAGTTTGAGGTCATCTCAACTTCAAAGATCAAACAGTTGACAAAGCAGCCCCCAGTAGTTGCAATGGTTACCCATGTTTATCAAATCGAACAGAAATATACAGGAAGATCAGCCTTGCTGATGCTATTGCCAATAAGCTTAATCCATTTTTGTATTTCTTAATAATTTTCCTTTTCATCTCTAAATCAATTTTTAAGCATTTCTGCATGGGCTGTGAACTAGCAGCTACAGACTGCCTCTTTCCAAAATTCATCTTTCAATTTCATAATAATGGAATTCACAAAAAATATTGCAGCACAAGTGACACTATGGTATTTTCACAACCGATCACCAGCGAGAACCAAGTGTGAGTGAAGAATGTGGGAGAGATGGTCAGTGGACAAGCACATTATCATTTTGGTGTCTTACCTATGCCATCACAAGGCAGTGACAACACCTGTACTAACAGTAACACAAATTTTCCACAGCTCAGAATTTTTTACATATGCCCAAGTTTACATATATATATATCATATATCGCATACCTGGAAACTGCCTGTACCTTCCTCTTCCTTACACACACTACTGCTAATCAAAATCCACTGACAGAACAGATACACTGGGCTTCTTGAACTTCCAGCAAGCATGCCCCCCTCCCAAGAGCCCCAAACAACTGCTTTTGGTGGTGTTTATACAGCTTGTTCACAACAACATGCCACAACTGCGGCTGTAAGGCCGTCACCTCAGGTGCGACGACAATGCCTGTGATTATGGAATTGACTGTGGCTTTTATTCCTGATGTTAAACATCTCCTGCATGCATCCAACATCACAATCATCAATCCCTTCCCCTGGAGAATCCACTGCTTTCTGTTCCACATCAATGCCCACTAAGTCTTCACAATTTCATTGGTCATCCAACCTTTATATTGGCATCTTACAATGGTTCCACTACGCAGTTGCTCATTAGGTACTAGTTTGTGATTTAGAATCATGTACAGTGGTAACTTGCCATTCTCAGCTCATACTGCCAATGTGACAGTTACAAGCAATTTTGCAATGCCTGATACTTCCTTCAAAACACACTTTGCCCTGACAGTAGCAACAGAACATTTAGAAGGCATACTGATGTACAATGCGATTTCAGCAACATTTCATATTTGGCTCAATGTGTAATTGTTCATTTTGCAAGTTCCAATCACATACCGCTAAAAAGCAATGAACTTCTACTAAAATTAATATTTATTATTACACCAATAATCAGTGTTCTACTGGAAATCTACTAGCTATCTCTGGAAAAATGAAGTTCTTCGACAAAGACAGAAACATTCATCCACATCGTACATACATTCCAACCCAAACTCCATGAACTGATGCCATGTAATGTTCTGCAATGTGGCAAGTCCTTGTGCTTCATATTTTATCACCTAACATGTAATCAGCAGCAGAAGGTATGTAAAAAAATGTCAGTCACAACTTCTCGTTTTCTGTTCATGTGTCATAACACTATGTCATCAATTAAGATGTAAAAAGCACTCCAGTGCTTCTTTGTAAGTGCCCAATGGCGAACATTTCTTGTTCCATTTCTTAGAAATAACACTGTTTGGTCCACTGGATGATTTTTGGGTGGAGGTCAAGTTTATCACCTTCACCTTATGTTGTCACCACCTTTGGATGTTTGCTTCCAAAACTGAGAACTTTCTAGCTGCATTACAGTTATTTATTTGGTTATCACAGTTAGTGAGAATTAGTTGACAGATGGCATTATAACTTTGCCTAATCAAACTTAAAATACAGATAAAACTTGCAGCCCTCTTTTCCATGTGGAATGCAACTGCACTGGCATAATGAACAAGATGTAATGCTCACAAACCAAAGGCAATACCACTGCTGGATGCTCTGCTCTCTCATACAGCTATGCTATGACAATACATGGCTTTTTTTTCTTGGCACAGTCCAGTTCACTGCTTCTTATGTGACTATACGTGGGTGGTCTGAAAAGTTCTCAGCCTCGACCATAGATGGCAACACTATCAGCAAGATTTTTTTTTCCTAAGTTGGCACATCTGTCATAAGCATCCATGTGAAATTGCAAGTCATTCTATCAAGTAGTTTGTTTTATACAGCTGTCTGAAGCAGGAGTGTTGTCTGTATCCCTTAATATGGATAAAATTGAGTATTGTGCGGTTATAAAATTCTTTGTAAAAGACGGTTTAACACCAAATGAAATTCATTCCAAGTTCATAAAAGTTTATGGGACTCTTCTCCTTCATTTTCAAGAATTAAGAAATGGGCTGCTGAGTTTAAACGCGGCCGTACCAGCCTTGTAGATGATCCACGTGAAGGACGTCCAAAAAGCGCAACACCACCAGAAATAATTGAACAAGTGTACGATATGGTACTGGATGACCGGCGGATGAAAGTGCATGAAATTGCTGAGACTATAGGCATTTCAAAAGAACGTGTAGGATATATTTTGCATAAAGAATTGAATACGAAAAAGCTTTGTGCAAGATGGGTGCCGCGCTTGCTCACAGCAGATCAAAAATGCACTCACATGAAAATCTCTGAACAGTGCTTGGAATGTTTTAACAAAAATAAAACTGATTTTGTGCATTGATTTATTACTATGGATGAAACTTGGATTCACCATTACACACCAAAATCCAAAAAGCAGTCAAAACAGTGGAGAGAAGCCGGTTGTTCAATGCCAAAGAAGGCAAGGTCAGTTCCATCAGCAGGAAAGGTCACGGCATCGGTGTTTTGGGATGCTAAAGGCATTTTGTTTATTGATTATCTTGAATAGGGTAAAACAATAACTGGGAAATATTATTCTAATCTTTTAACCAGACTAGATGAAAAAATTTGTGAGAAAATACCCAGTTTGCAAAAGAAAAAAAATCATCTTTCATCAGGACAGTGCACCTGCCCACAAAAGTGTTTTGGCAATAGGAAAATTAAGGGATCTGCACTACGAAGTGTTGGAACATCCACCCTATTCCACAGATTTGGCTCCCTCTGACTTCTTTCTCTTCCCAAAACTCAAACTCTTCCTCGCTGGTCAGCGTTTTTCTTTGAATCAAGAGGCGAGTGAGTTGTAGAGGGGTATTTTGCAGATCTTACAAAGAACCACCATAGGGACGAGATAATGGTGCTGGAGCATTGCTGGAATAAATGTATTAGTCTTAAGGGAGATTATGTTGAAAAATAAAAATAATTTTGAAATTATAAATTCGTTTTTTCATTGTTAGGCCGAGAACTTTTCAGACCACCCTCATAGATAGCCCACATGTTCAAACACAGAATTTAAGGGGGGGATCTTGTCCGGCATTCAGATAAATATGGTACTATTAACATTTATCTGGGTCTC
>Ga0268261_10004145_pt1 | contig 10806 bp, 9 predicted proteins | sample TergutNc150P1_FD_190353 | JGI IMG/M metagenome (GOLD analysis project Ga0268261, IMG submission 190353) | Nasutitermes corniger P1 segment gut microbial community from laboratory colony in Florida, USA - Nc150 P1 (SPAdes) (version 2) | ecosystem: Host-associated > Arthropoda: Insects > Digestive...
GTTGTGTGTGATATAGAAACATCAAGAATAGGTGCTCCATATATATATATATATATATATATATATATGACATTAGAAACCTAAGGGTTAAAATGCTCTTTAGAAAATCTCAGATTTTAGAGGCTAGAAACCTCTCATATCTTGCTTATTAAAAAACTGGAAGCCATGAATAATATTGTTTCTGAAAAATAGGTATTAATTTCTTCAAAATAGCAGAATATATGTTTTGGCAAAGTAATGTGAGAGTTCAGTGACTCTCAACGCTGACTAAACACGCATTTTTCCCATTTTTTCCGTAAACTCATATTCACATGCATGCATTATTTTGTCACACCCTGAAGAAAAAATATTAACTCACACTAAGTTTGATTCACTTCATTCTGATGGATCACTTTCTTCCTACCCTTCTGTCATATATGACTGCAGCAGATCATAGCCTGTAATATCGGTTTGAAATCTTTTACATCATCTTTGAATAATAGGGCTCAATATTCAGATATTTGCACAGAATTGTTAATCTGTACCTTGTTTAGTTCATAAATAACATTTTATCTATGTAAGTCTTATAGTGGAAGCAAATAAATGAGGTTAAAAGTGACTGTTTTATTCACCATACACATGTTCATGCAACACTTCAAACTGAACTTTATTTTGGTACTGGGTGGCAAGTACTGGAATTTGTATGTTGGTACTGCTATAGATTTTTTAAACAAATGTTCTTTGCATTGCTTACTCCTGATATAATGGCTCAGCAGTAGAGATTTGATTTAATTAGCACACAAACTCCATTAACATTTGCTTAAAAGTATGGCTTAACACAATAAATCCAGTTTGAAATACAAATTTGTACAAAAAAATAAGGACAGAGGATTTAAATCACTTTAATAAATCTGAGAATGGAAGATATTGTTCTCTTAATTCATAAGAAGTTGCATGATTGGACTAAAATGACTGTAAATTCTACGGCTATAGTCAAATGTTGTAGACACAGTATGTAACATCTTCAACATTTGAAGATGTGATTTATGGTACCATAATATTTAATTTTGTTGTGCCAGTCCTGAAAAAAAAAAGACTCAGAAACACAAGTGAGAATTTCCATTACGACATAAACATCCCAAGCACAGTTTCTATTGTGTTTCATTAAGGGCACATGTCTTAATTATGTTTGTGTATTTATTTCATTCGAAGATTGCTATGTTTATCAGTGCTTTAATATTTTTGCATTTGTAATTTGTGTCTGTAAACACTTGACTCCAGAGCTTACAAATACTGTATGTCAGTTGAAGTTGTGTATTGACAGTGATCTGAAATGTTTTGTATACAACACCAGGAGCACCCATATTACACATACCGCCCGCGCCTGTCAAGTACGTTAGACAGGCACCAGTACTCATCCCGCTCTGCTGCTCTGAGCAGCAGTGCCACTACAAGCCGCTCCTCTTCCATGCGTCGCATACGCCACCAACAGGAACTGGAGTCCAGGCACATACCTAATCCCTCCCCTACAAGGACACAGGATCCTCGCTCTAGATTCCTCGATATCAATCCTGCAGGTAGGCTTTAACTTCAAAACTTGGAACAAAATTTCATTTAATTGTCTATCATGTAAAGGAAAATATAAATTGGTTAGATAAGAGGGGATTTACTTCTATCAGATATAGCTAAGACAATCATAAGTAATCTTATTTGTTTAGTGTAAACTGGTTGCTTGATGTTATTACATTAGTGAAATCTGTGAGACTACAGAGGGTTGGGGAAAGATGAGGAATGCATACAAAATATAGCTGATATGCATTATAAACGTTGTTAAGACATTACATTGAAATGAATTATTTATATCAATGCATTATCAGAAACACTTATTTTATGTAGAAAATAAGAGTTGTCAAAGATTAGAGAAATTCTAGTTTCTGAGACAATTTCTTCGATAAATTTTCACTCTGTCTGTCTTTCTTTTCTTTCATAGAGTTCCTCAAGTACAAGATGGATAAACCATCTAGTGCTCTTGGAGCCTTAAGTGGTGATGCTGTTGTACCTTCTGAACCAGGAGTAAGTGGTTTGCTGTGGGTACACTTACTAGCAGGTAGAGGATTGCGTTCTACTGCCTCGTCCTCAGCAGCCACAACACCTTCCACCCCTTCGGGACCACCAATTGGTAAGTAATTTACTGTTAATGTACAAGGATTCATAACAAAAAGCACTACAGTACAGACTGTTGGCACATTGTATTTTATGATTTTGCAGGATTACGTAGTGTAAGTTCTAAAATTACTGGTACTACAGTGGTCTGTTTTATTGCATGTCATGCAAGATTCCCACTGTAATTTACTGTGATTTATCATATATGTCATCACATATCATGCAGCCAAGTTGTTACTGTGAATATAAGTTACACACTTTTCAGATATGTATTTGTGTACAGAACGTTATGTTTCATTACTCTTGGTTATTTTGTTATTATTTATATTTTTGAGTTTGGTGGATGCATTGGATATCAAACCTGCAATTTTTTAATAAGAAACTTTAATGCAAAACACAAAACTCAATTGTGACTAGTAATACTGCAAAAAAAGTCTGTCAGAACAGTGACACAGTCCTTCAAAGATGACAGTGGGTCACTTCCTAGAATGTTGCATACATCAAGTATGACTGGCAGCGTGGACGGTAGCCAGTATGAGTGTTGTGCTATGTTTTATTGACCTTGTTACACCCACAGGAAGTTCCAGTAGTGCAGGGCTGAGAGACCTGTACTGTGTGTTGGAATGTGATAGAGTGCACAAAGCAAGAACAGTAGTAAGGACAGGAGATTTAGTGTTTGACTGGGATGAAACATTTGAACTGGACCTGGTTGATAACAGAGAGCTGGACTTGCTCATATACTCCTGGGATCCTCAATACAGGCATAAGCTCTGTTACAAGGTATGTAAAACACTTACCACTTTAAAAACACTCTCGCATTATATAACTGCATACTTTATTACTCCAATTTTTGCATTTTGTAATATTTTATTCGGTTATTGTAAAACATGCATTGATACCTCATAACTTTTAGAGAGGATATTGGCCTGGTGATGGCAGGCATTGATGAAGGGTGTTTCAAATATGTGATGTAAAATAACATCCAGGTATTAGAATTCTGGTCTTCTGGGTCTTCATTCTCGAGGATCAAATGGGCCACAGCAGTATGTTCCTTCAAAATGTCAGAAAGCACTTGCCCGGCAATAGAGTATTAAATCCCAGAAGACCAGAATTCTAAATTATACTACTATAAAAACTTGACAATTGCTTCCATTTTTTAGTTATTCTTGAGTGAAATGTTTGGGTTTGGACATAAATACTTTAAAATAATTTATTTTACTATTTACTACAGACAGGTTACTGATTTACAATATACAGCAACTGGTGGTTTTCTCATTTTATCTTCTGACAGAATGTAATTTTTAAATCATTTGGTAAGCTGTGTTAAAGTAACGCTTTTCTTTTCTGCAGGGTTCAGTACACTTAGCATCTCTTCTTCGAGAGTCACCTATCCATCAATTAGCACTAAAGATTGAACCACGAGGAACACTATATCTGCGACTGAGGCACACAGATCCTAATGTAACATTCCAGAGACGTGGTATAAAAGGACACCATCTATTAGGTATGTAATTATCAATATTAATGCCATATGATGTACATACTTGTTTTGCAGCAGTTCATTAACTGGCAGATACAGTAGTAAATAATAAATTATTACATTGAAATACAATAATACACCATATACCCTCATAAATTTTGATATATTTGAGACGTTATTTTCAGAAGACTGTACTACTTCTGCTATTTACTATATTTTTTAATAATCTTAATGGGTTATCTGAAGTATTTTATTGTGCCTGTTGTTTTTACTTAAGCATGGCTATATTTTGATTTTTGTTACTTTTGTCAACCCTGATTGATTGAAACTGTGTTCTCTGTCTGGTGTTTGACTGGAACAGATGAATAGTAAACAAAACTAACGGAACTAAACAAAGAAGAACTATCAAATTTTTCTTAAATTTTTTCACCTTCTGCAAGATGCATGTCCTGTAATTGCATTACCCTGCGTTTTGTCACTGTCACCCTAAGAATATTACGCAAAAGAACAATATATTGAACTCCTCATTACATCTTTTTACCATCACACATTACATCTTCTTTAGGTCCAGTCTCCTCAACACTTCATTCTCACTCAGAGTCATTCAGTGTTCTTTTATTATGAGACCAAGTTTCACTACAATAGGAAACATGATACACATCTGACAGTCATGTTTTATATCAGTGACCTAACATGTTACATCATATTTTCTTCATTCGGTCACTGCTGTCAAAATGTTGCAGGTCGTCCTGGAAGCAAATCACTGTCAGGTGTGACAGGTCTATTTGGAGCTGACCTGGAAACAGTTGTAACTAGAGAAAGTCTAACGGGAGGGGTACCTGGAGGTGTGGCTACAAGTGTCACCTTAGCAACACAAGCTCCTTCTGCTGTACCTATCATAATTAGGAGATGTGTTGAAGAAGTGGAAAGGAGAGGACTTGATATTATAGGTAGGATGGACAACAATAAGTGTGTATATATATATGTATAGTCCTTTTGTGCACAAAGACAGAAAATTGCCATGTGGCTGGAAGTGGGCATTCACGTTTGAACAGTATTAACAAAAAATATTCTGTTTTTGACAATTTTTTCTGCTCTTGTAGTTTATAAATTTTTGGATGTTGATATCTGTTATAAAAACATGTTTTTCTTCATAAGACTTTTTCTTATCTCTAGCTTTCTATCATGTAAGTGCCCACTGTTTGCTCTTATAGCCTTAGAATATGAAACACATTTCCTCCTTATTAATTAAATGCGGCAGTGCATATTGTAATAAATCACTTTTTTTTCTCTCTCACTCTCTCTCCCCCACACACACACATATAGTTGTTAGCATAAATCTGCAAGCTTGAATCTCACTACATGGTGCTTCAGTAAGGTAAATACTGCCCTGTCTGAAAACATCAGTCCAGAACTTTATCATTTAATTCCATGAGCTAAACAGGACTTTTGACTTACATTGGCAAGTCTTGTAGTAAAAGACCATCTGCATTCTTCCACTCACATACGCTCATGTGCCAATGCCTAGCCTCCATACTAAATTAATACTTGGTATTTTCCCAGTCATTTTCTGTTTAATGTAATTATCTCTTTTCAATCATTATATTAATATTAGGCGTTAACAGCATTTTTGCATGTTTTGTTCTGGATCCTTCACAATGATGACTGTTGTATTAACAAATCATGTGTCCACTTCAGTGTGAATATTAAATTCCATCACAGTCTCATTTAGTTTTAAGATGTGGCATCCCCATTGTGTTCGGTGATACTGAAATGAATGCAGTCAGTCAAACACGCACACAACACATAGCTTTATGAATCACGGCTACATGTTTCAGCTACCTCAATGCAGCCATCATCAGGCTGTACAGAATCATAAAAAGGAAAAAAGGAAATTATTTACTGGTTAAAGTAGATATTAGCATTAAATTTACATAAGCTCCTTTTTAGATTCTGGATTTGGTGGATGTGTACCTGACTGGCATCAACAATTTTAAGATCTGGCATCCTTGTTGTGTTTATATAGAAATGAACACAATCAGTCAAATACACAATCTGTATTTTTATTCATCACAGCTACATGTTTCAGCTACCTCAATGCAGCCATCATCAGGCTGTACAAAATCACAAAAAAGAAAATTTTCTTTTTTATGATTCAGTGCACCCTGCTGATCTTGGCATGAAAAAAAAAATACGTTGAAAATATATAAGAGTTTACATGTGATGTGACCAAATAGCTTCTGGACTGGCTACAACAGGAATCTAATGCATTTAGTACAGAATTCCTCTTCTCTGTGGTGGAAGAGAATCAGAATAATCTGCCAGTGATTTGCCATGTTCAGTAAAGTTGTTACATCACTCTAAATAAACATATTGAGAAGTGAGATTGTATTCTGTGCCTCTTGCAGTTTGCATTTTCTCAGTAAATGTCAAATTTTCAAGGAACATGGCATATGTATCATACTGTCCTTCAAACCATGTCTGTACTATTTTCCTCAACTTCCTTTATATGCCTTACATATTCAACTGTCTTACTCAGGGACGGACATTCTGAACACTCAACATTGTTTACTTATTACAATCCAGTTTTAAATTTGGAAACACAATTACATGTTTGACTTCTCATCATGCTTTGTGCTGTGAACGTAAATTATCATATCTTGTAGGATTCTGTAATAGTTCTGCCCATTAGCATTTTTCTGCTGCACAAATTGCTGGGGGATACAACCCACAGCCTCACTTTACAGTGTGTTTGTCCTGAGTGATGCTATGACATTAAAAAAATCAGCAAATGACTGAGCTTATTCTAGTCTACCAGCACATACCAGTAAAGTTTTGTACTAATTGTGTTAGTGGTATCTTGCACCCAGCCCAGAAATTATTTGATCACATCACATATTTTTGTACACATAACAGCTTTTATTGAATATTGCTCTGATTTGTGTTGTAGGATTATATCGGTTATGTGGATCAGCAACTAAGAAGAGGATACTGCGGGAAGCATTTGAACGAAATGCTCGCACAGTAGATCTCTCACCAGATAATGTTCCAGATATTAATGTCATCACAGGTAAAGAGGAACTATATTTTCATAAGATCGCATGTTTATCATCAGTATTATATTTATTAATGAAAGTAATTTTAAAATAATGCAACGTGGGAGGGTTATGAGTGTCGTTTAAAGTAGAGTCCTGAATTCTTGTTTTAATAGAGCTTTGAAAAATGTAGCTTTTATTAGGATAAAGTTTTGGCGGTTGGAAAGTTTTTCCATTTCATAACAGTAAATAACAAATTATTGGATGTAGACATGTAAGGTGTGGTATGGAAATAGATAAAAAAAATTTCCCCTTCTTATTATGTGTAACTTGTAACATAACATAACATAACATAACATAACATAACATAATGTATAACATCTGAGAACTTTCAGCTGAATGTACTACACTACCATCAATGTGACACACATCCCTTTTTATGCTGCTTCTACTGGCATAACTTCGGTCTGTAATGACCATATATTGTATACCTATAAAATTATAGATTTAAATTACATTTTGGATAAACTGGCCTTGACATTAATATGGTTAATGAAGAAGAACAATAACATTATTCATTAAATATTGGAATTATCAGTAGAATGGAGGCACAAGGACAGGTAGTTAACTTTTTTACAGACACATGAGTTTTTGCGAAATATACTTTACATTATGTAAATTATATCTATAAATCTTATAGATATATGTGTATGGGATTTTCTTTGTTTAGCATTAAAAGTAATGTAGAAGATTTTTGTAAATAGATTTATTATAACAACTACAATAAATACTTTTGAGTAACATACAATGGGGTGCAAAGTATAAAAATATTTTAAATAAAGTGTAGGATGTGATTTTAGCTGTGACATAAATTCATAAATGCATAAGTTTGGAAGCATTGTTTCTGATAATTAAACTTGAATTTTGAATTCTCAAGGGAAAATGTGGCAGCTAACCAAGATGATTGGGACTTCAGTCATGAATGACATGGTCAAGATAACATACGTGTTTGTTCACTTCCATTCTCTTATTTAACAAACCACTTGAGTGGGTAATTTATTGTCATTTCTTTATTTTTCTTAGATTTAACTCAAAATTATTTTTTGTGTTTATATGGTACTTAAGTGCAGTGCTTTCTTTTGGAATGGAAGATGCTGGAAAATAGATGTGATAATAGAATTAAAATGGTGTTGCAATAAAATTGGACTGGTGTTGTATACCTTATTTAGTCATAGCAGTAATTGTGGGTGCTAGGACAGACATTACTGCAAAAAATCATCTGTGAAAGTCTTACTAGTTTGGAAATGTGTGGTGATGGTAGTTAATGTAAAATTTAAATATATGTGTTAAGAATGTACAATATGTAATACATGTTCCCAGGATGTGGTCAATGGCAGTAAACTACATTAACCGAACAACCTTCAAATATGATATGACATACAGGGTAGTTAGGAAGTCACTGTACTCCTACCTAACATATCATATGGATCTGTTTGTGCATGCTGTATGCTGTCAGTACACTGTGAAACTGATATATAGTATTCATAATATTGTCTCTCAGATACCTGTGTTTGCAGACCATACTTGAAGAAAGTTAAACTCTTTAATTTGAAGTCGTATTACCCAGTAACTGTTGGACATGGACATGAATGAGTGCTGTGATGCATGTCACACACTGCTCAACACTCTTCCTAATGCATGGCAGTAAGCATGCAGAACCATGTAATGTGCAGTAAATCGCATCAAGTGTAGTAATACATTGACTTCCTGGCCACTCTGTGTAATGTTGGTTTATAAGTAAAAAATAATGAATGGCTCTAAACATCAACATATTTTTGTATCACACATGTAACATAAAGATATGGGATGTCTTCAGGTGTGCTGAAGGACTACCTCCGTGAGCTTCCTGAGCCTCTCTTCACCAAGTGTCTGTACCAAATGATGGTGGATGCCCTCAGCGTGTGCCTACCAGATGATCCGGAAGGAAATTCTAAGCTGATGTTTTCAATATTAGACTGTCTGCCTAAAGTTAACAGGGTATGCATCACAACACAATCTTCACATATAGAACCAGTTTAACCCTTTATGTCTGAAAGTGAAACCACTATCCCAGGAATTAAGTACCCTTCAACGGCCAAATGGGAAAAACATTGTCCTGCAACGCAATGTCCTGTTTAGTATTTTCTGCGTTTATAATTACACATTTCTTTTTCACAATATTTGTCTAAAAGACTTGTACATGCCTTACAGATTGTGTGAAGTTTAATTGTAGTCAAAATTACAGCTCATAAAACTTAACTTTTCTTACTAACATACTAACGATTTTTCCAGAATTCACAAATTATTGACAGACATCTCCAAGCAGTGTTTACTATTTTTTTCCTCTTATTGGCAAAGTCATGCAGACACCACACGCATATAGGCTTCTCTGACAAGTCTCTTTTCCTTCATAAACCCCCATCCATAAAATCCAAACCCCAGTCACTCCCATTATTTCATCAAGAAGACGCTACCGAAAAATATCAGTTCAGTAATTTCAGTGGTAGTATATACTAATATTTGTGTGTTCTGCCTTTCCAGTTTAGAGTACTAGATCCTCAGAAATGCAGTCTGGTATGATATACCTCAAAACATGGGGTGGCATACAAATTTTGTTGCATTCTCGACACTTGGATTTTGCTTTTGTTTGTTTTTGGTGGAACACACATGGCACTGAATTCTCTTATATTACATAAGCCAGTGTCTGTTGTGGCTCGCTGTCAAAATGTTAAAGTGGGGAAGTGTATTGATGTGGGTTGGTTCTGTTTGTCATGACCCACACAGACCCCCTGTAAACCTGTGGACTACAGATACAGTAGGTTGACAGACTGTGCAGTCAGTCACTTTGTGAAGTCTGTGTGAGTAACATCAACTGTGTGATTGTCAGAGTTGATTCTAATACCATTTCCATGGAGTCTGGTCTATAATGTTTTCTCCATCCAGCTATACTGCTAAATGCATTGTCATGCAATCGGGCATACAACAAACCCAACAACTTCTGACTATGTGATGCTATTGTCAGCATTACCCGCTCCGTCACATGCTATTGGTCTGAGGGGGACGGACTGGAGTGTTCACTTGAAGATGGACTTAAGTATGAATGTACAGTTAAAAAAACTCACAAAGAAATGCTTACAGCAGAATGAAGGACATTTGCCTCTGATCCCATATTGCACTAACCAGAGGAATAAATGTCTGTATTCATTTCTTTTCTCTCCCACTGATTGCAGGTGAACTCATTCGAGGCCCAGATAAGCCAGCACTAGCATGACACAAAAACATCATTATGAGAATGAAACCTGAACAGTGTCTGAGGATGTATGATGACATGTACAGCCAGCTCCAAATTTTATAGCACAGGATCTCCACTCACAAAAGGAGCTATTTGAAAAGAATAAATCTACGAAATGAAACTTAGACTGAAAAAAAATTAATTAATTAATTAAAAAATGACCTTCAGCTAAGTTTTGTAAAAATAGGTAGAGTTTCTTCAAATTTGTGAAATGAGTGGATGGATTCATTCTTAAACATGTACTTTTTATTTCAAATTTTTATCTTTAAAAACCTATGAAATACAGTGGATAATATCAGCTAGTGCAAAAACAGGCATTTAAAGTGAAAGGTACCCTGGATGTCAGCATCTACTATGGGATTTAATTGTCTAATACTTTAAAGGTTAAAGTTTTCTATGCCAGTTAAATTCACAAGAGTCTGCGCTATCAGATTGTTAATCTAAATGCCCCCTCCATATACTATAGTCAAGTGTATGAGATCTGAGGTTTCCTTAACATTAATGTTGAGGATACTGGCCATCTTGGTTTTGATGCTGAGTGGCAGTTCAGCAATTCCTGACGTTTTGAAGAATATACCACCTTCCAATTCAAGGGTCAATATACCCACCTTGACCCTTGCAGATATTTAGCATGTTGGGCGTGGTACAGGACACTTACTTTTACTGCCTCTACTGTTAAGTGTGGCAAGGCAAAGAGGTAAATTTTCAGGTTAGCAACCACGACTGAACAGGCTAACATTACTCTTTTACTGAATTAGTGCTGAAAAGCTATATATATATATATATATATATATATATATATATATATATATATATAT
>Ga0268261_10004146_pt1 | contig 10806 bp, 10 predicted proteins | sample TergutNc150P1_FD_190353 | JGI IMG/M metagenome (GOLD analysis project Ga0268261, IMG submission 190353) | Nasutitermes corniger P1 segment gut microbial community from laboratory colony in Florida, USA - Nc150 P1 (SPAdes) (version 2) | ecosystem: Host-associated > Arthropoda: Insects >...
CCCCCCAACCCCGAAATGTGTCAACTCCTTCCACTTCTTGAGGCATTTAATGGACCGTGACAACTTATATACCACCTGTTTTAACACCAAAACACTCAATATTTGACCTAGGCTGTTCAGCAAATACCACTACCAATACCGTCAACTTGATCTGAAATACCCTGCAAAATAGCACAGATGTAAGGAAGTCAACGCAAAAGGCTCCTATGAGAATGCTTCACAGATCTTATCCTCTAAGGGCAGATATTTCTTTATATATATTTAAAAAACACAGTTCTTTTATAATGCGGCCCTTCGGTGGTTTGAAGGTGAAACTACGTGGCTTACGTCTTGAGTATCACTTGTACTGAACGTTATCAGTTAAGTTTATGTGGTGATGTGGGTAAGCGAATGTTTAATGTAACGAAATTAAGCCTTCAAACACTTGCATTAACTAAAAGTATATCTCAAGATCCGGTTCGCATCGTACAGTAAGTACAGTCCCATTCTATTATAATAAAAACAAATAAATGAATGTTCTATACAAAAAAAGAATAGCTATTTGTTGTGAGATAAAACACGATACGCACAAACTCACTCTTTCGGCGAAAAGTAGAATTTTAAGTGTTAAATCTGGCAGTAAGTCAAGTTTTACTGAGTGTAACGTCGTTATTTTGTTTTTTAGCTCAATTTCTGTTGCTGTTTCAAGCCCACTGCACGTTTTACATTAAACTAAATTTTAGGTATTATTTTAGACTTCTTGAGGTGTTATTTTTTTAATTCTTTGAAGAGTTCTTATTAAAGTGAAGTTAATAACTTAGTACTGTATCTTATCGACGGAATACACACTTTAGCAACTGAAAACCTGCCACATTTTTTTATCCAGTTACTTTCGTTACGAAATGGAAATTACTAACCAGTAATTTCTAAAACAAAGTTAATGTTCAAGTTACCAACATAAATAAAATTATTTTGCATAGTTTTATGTACGTTCGTAACTTGTGCACTGACTTTGTTTTATAAATGGATGTCAAGCAAAACGTACGGAATGAGCAACCTCAAATACTAAATAGTAGGAGAGAAGGTGAATAAATATTACTCGTGACTGAAATTTCTGTTCGTCGCACACCGAGTCGATTCTTCCCTTTTCCCCATTCTAGCTAAAGACGGAGGCAGAATCAGCCTGTAAAACACAATGGTTTTCTAATCTGGAATGATAAACAACGTCCAGAAATTCTATCACGACTATGATCATACAGCATCGTCAGAATTCTTTGAAGTTAATCTGAATTAATTTTGCAAACGTCTTTGAAGAGCGCACATCTACAGAATTTATCTATTCTTTGTTCGAGGTATCCGAAAGTAAAACATGAGTACAATGCCAAATTCGTGTGTGTGTGTGTGTGTGTGTGTTTGTGTGTGTGTGTATGTATGTATGTATGTATGTGTGTGTGTGTGTGTGTGTGTGTATATACACACACACACACACACACACACACACACATACGTACAGTATGTTTCATGAGGAATAGTAAATATTTTAGGAGGTGGTAGTATGGACTGTTCCCAGTAAATAAGTTCATATAAACATGTGTCCAATTTTCAATGGGTGTGGAGATACAGATGTTTGAAGTTGGCCTTACTCCTTTAGATTTTTGTCTGTGGGGATGGATGAAAAGCGAAGTCTACAAAGAAAAAGTAAACACAAGAGACGAATTGGTCGCTCGCATTATGAATACTGCTGCCCTCATAAAGCAAGAACGTCCAAACGACCTCGGGAGAGCTACATGTACTATTGCCAAGAGAGCTGAAAAGTGCATTGAAGTCGATGGTGGGATTTTTGAACGCTTACTTTGAACTGTTGCTATTTATTGAGATTATTTACATAACCAACAAATGAATCAATAAGTCATTTGTCTTTCCTTCATACCTTTTGTAAGGCTTTTTATGCGTAACATTCAAACACATCCATTGAAAATTGGACACATGTTTATATGAACTTATTTACTCGGAATAGTCCATACTACCACCTCCTAAACTATTTACTATTCCTCCTAAAACATCCTGTATGTAATACTAGGAAAGTCCACCTCTGAAACGATAATGAGCCAGTTCCTGCTACATCTGTTCCTTCCCATATTAATGTTACCCACCGACAACATTCCCTGGCTTCCAACTTCGCTCCTTCTGTTTGAGGTCTTCCCACACCTACCTAATCACTCCGTCCATCTCCACTCCTAACACTATGATCAGTCCGACAGAGTTCCTACGAAGAAGAAATGATCTGGCACGTCAAAGGCGGGGGAACGGGAAGGGGCGGGACATATACGTGCTATATATGTTGCGTAACTTCAGGTAATAAGACTGATAAAGTTGCACTGCATATAATATAAGAATATACCGTAGGAAATCGGTTGTGAAGATAGTGTCAAAACTTATGTAGAGGACGTAGACTATAAAGTAACATACATATACTCACATACAGAATTACATGTCTACCGCTGACAGTGGGAGATAAATACTTGGAAGTATGCTTATACCTACACAGTTTTTAAATTATGCCAGCCTACTTCAGCGCCTACACCAGGTTTATGTAACGACACACGGCACTATCGCCAGAAAAGTGACAAATGTCCAAAATTTTCATTTCCATTTTATTAGACCTCAACATCACACACGATGTAAATTTTTATGCCGAAAAGCATCACCAGAGTAAATATAAAATATTCTGCTAGAGATCACTAATGTTGTTTCCCTCCTCAGTTGATACCGAACACTACGTACCAGCAATTATCACTTGTAACTTGAATGACAACTGTTTAAGGGGGAACTGCTGTTGGTTATCGTCATTTTGGCAGTTATGCCACTTTTGTTTATAGAAAAGTGACTTGCTTCGTAACTGTATCGTTATTGCTGCACCTGCTTTCAGTTGTTTCTTTTTCTACTATTGACGAATTAATGTTTGTAATAAGTCACTTAGCTTATTTTTACTGGCAATTGTGTCAGTTTTGTTGATACGGTAAATAATGTTACGTTTTCAGAAATGCTACTCGACGTGAATTAGATTGTGAGATGTGACTCTACTCTTTATCATTTCCAGGCCTACAGAGCCACGCCAAATTTACAATAAAACTGGCAATCAAACAACTGCAACGTGAACAAGGAGGCATAAAATACTCATTCAAAGGATGCTACTGCCAGTAATATACAAAGCAAATTACATGCGACCTTTAACTGAAAAGTGAACTGTAAAACCTGATAGAAGACAGCACAATTCCAAACTACTGTGCGCAAGAGTACAGTTGTACATAGCTTTTAGTTTGGTCTTTGGTAATCCACATACTGTTTGTAATAATATGTAACTTCTTTTTGTTTGAAGTATCTGTTACGTGGGACAGGTGGCGGGCACTTGTGGGTACGGTGAGGGACTTTCGGGTTCCATAAAATGCGGGGAATTTCTTGACTAGATGCAAAGTTTACTGGTTAGCTTCTCAAGAAGGACTCTGCTCCATGGAGTAAGTATCTGATATGTGTCCGAGTTAATGTCTCTTATATTAACCTTTTAAAACCTAGCGGTTAATGTACGTACCATGAGTTTTAACGATAAATAATCATACATTCTGCCCACACAGTATTTATATGTTTTGTACGTATCCCTATACAGCATTAACTGAGTGGTTTTTATAACTGAGACAAGTGTTTACTTTGCGGTACGGACTGGGTCTTTAAATAAAATGGACGAGAGTTAGTCCTTAAATGGTTAATCCGAACTCACTTTTAATTAACAAATAACGGATTTACGCTAATATAATTATGGAAAAGTGACTTTCTCGTTTATTATTTCCCTATCATATACCATTTTTCTGTTGCGTCACAGGTATATATATATACATGAGGTGATGCAGCTGAAAGTATTGTCAACATTTTATTTCGTCACTTGGCTGACTGCATTTAAATAACGCCGCGACGCTCGGTTTCCACGCTAATACTATTTTGAATCTAAAGCTCTATTTAACGTGTCCAAACATGCCATCTCTCAGGTAATATCAAAGATGTTTCTTTCTTAGTATCTTTGTCAATTCCTGAAAGCATTGCATCACTTTTTTTCGCATACATACGTACATACATAAATACATCAATGCATACATGGATATATAAACACACACATACGTACGTACATACATGCATAAATACATCTATTCATACATACATACACACACATACACATATTACATACGCACATACATTACATACATACATTGCATACATACATGCATACATACATAATACATACATACATACATACATACCTACATACATACGTACGTACGTAGGTACATACATACATACATACGTACCTACGTACGTACGTACGTACGTACGTACATACATACATACGTACGTACATACATACATACATACATGCATGCATGCATGCATACATACATACATACATTACATACATACATAATACATACATACATACATACATACACACACATACATACATACATACATACATACATACATACATACATACATACATACATACATACATACATACATACATGCATACACATACATACATACATACATACATACATACATACATACATACATACATACATACATACATACATACATACATACATACATACATACATACATACATACATACATACATTCGAGTAGTATGTGTTCCGTTGTCTGATTGTCGTTTCCGCATGGGCAGGTTGGTGCGTCGATGATTTTAAACCTGTGCGCAATACTACACGAAGACAGAGAACGCCTAATAGCCGCAGTAGCTGAAGAAGATAGCAGGCCCATAAATAAAGACAAGCTCATCAAAAGACACTACAAAGCATTTGCCAAATTCACGTAACAGTTAGATAAAATCAAAGAACTGAACACATAACATGGAACAAACATTCAGGAGTACCTAACAAGTCAACAAGGAGGAGACCGAAGGACAAACGCAAAGTTAAAACAAAGAGTAAAGAAGGAATAAAGACTGTAAACACCAAATGTAAACAGCATGTAGTATTACTAATCTAATGTAATGGAGCATGCCAAAAAATAAATAAAAAATACATACATACATACATACATACATTCATACATACATACATACATACATACATACATACATACATACATACATACGTACGTACGTACGTATCGTTTAAAGTAAGGCACATAATGCAAAAAATATCGGTTTGAAGTCGGTACCCTGGTGGACGGGAGAACTTACTATAATGAGAAACAAAATTAACGCCATGCGAAGACGATATCAGCGAACCCTGCTGGACAGCAACTTGCGTGAAACCAGAAAACTCCAATACTTGCAGGAGAAAAGGAAGTACGAAGCCACTCTAAGGAAAGCAAAGATACAGTCGTGGAAAGAATATTGCAACGCCACAACGTCGACAAACCCGTGGAACATAGTATATAAGCTGGCAACCGGTAAAATGAGAAGCTGCAGCACACTCAACCATCAGGAGGCCTGACGGAACAGTAACCTCGGGCATGGCAGAGACGTTAAATGCCATGATGGAACTTCACACCGGCACACGAGGAAATAACCGACGACTACCACAAATTAACTAGGGCGCAGAATAAAACACCAGTTACAACGAAAGACGACAAACCCTTTACGACAGCAGAAATTCGGGGCGCTATATAAGCGATGAACAGGAATAAAGCTCCAGGTGAAGACGGGATAACGTCCAATATTCTTCAAAGCGCGTATGACTTACTGCCAAAGTCCACCACGGCAATGTACAACGTGTGTATGTGGACGGCGTGTTTCCCCAAAATATGAGACACAGCAAAACGTATACCCATTGCGAAGCCAGGAAAAGAAACTTGCGAGGATATGACAAAGTATCGACCGATAAGTCTGCTTAACACTGCTGCCAAGGTGCTGGATAAGGTACTCATCAGCAGAATAATGCACCATGTGTACTTTAACAATTTAATGAACAAAAATCAATATGGCTTCATCCCACAGACAAGCACGGTGGATGCGGTGATGGCCTTGAAGGATTACGTGCAGAGCAGTATTGACGATGGGCAATACGTTGCAGTAATAAGTTTAGACGTAAAAGGAGCGTTCGATGCTGCATGGTGGCCTGGGTTCTTGGCATCCCTGCGGCAGTTAGGATGTCCGGTAAACGTCTACAAACTATGCGGGAGTTACTTCAAGGATAGGACTGCTTTTTTAACAATGAACAACGGCATGGTGCAAAGAAATTTAAGAAATGCCTCACCCCAGGGCTCAGCATCTGGCCCGGGATTTTGGAACATTTTCTACAACTCCCAACTAAATTTAGAATACTGCAAAAACACCAAGGTAACAGCATACGCTGACGATCTGATGATTTTAGTTAAAGGATCAAATCAAGTAGAAGTTGAAAACTTCGCCAACACTGAGACACAAAACGTAGCGAAATGGGCTAGAAACAACAAAATGAGTTTTAAAAACCAGAAATCGAAAGTAATCATAATAACAAAGAAAAAGTCCAAGAACAGATGAGATATTAAAATTTTCCTCAATAACAAGAAGCTACAACAGACAGACACGATAAAATACCTAGGCATCACCACTGACAGGAGATTTAACTTCAACCAACATATAGACAAGATTACAGGGAAAAGCATAAAGATTATTCACGCACTTTCTAAGTCTCGTAAAATTAATTGGTGATTAAGACACGACGTTCTAAGGATTATATACAACGGGGCAATACTCCCTATTCTATCATACGCAGCACTGGTATGGATAGAGTGCCTAAAGAAGAAACATAATGCCATAAAACTCAAAAGGGTGCGGAGACTGATACATATAAAAATCGCGAGAGCATACCGCACTACCTCCCATGAGGCTCTCTGCGTACTAACAGGGATGACCCCTATACTCATTGATCTGAGAAGTCAGGCAAAAATCATAATACCCGAGGAAACGAGAAAAGCAAACAGTATGATGCCCCAAAACACTACAGCCAATGGAACCATCCAGCTGACGCACTAGAGATGAAACAAAAAAGAGAGGGACGAGAATACACGGTTGAGATTTACACGGATGGCAGCAAAAGATCAGGCGGAGTCGGATCCGGTATTGCAATTTTCGAGAACCACTTGTCGCTTCAACTGATGTATAGACTGGCTGATGAGTGCTCCAACAACCAGACAGAGCAACTGGCAATAGTTAAGGTTTTAGAGAAACTACAAGATTTTAGACATTTACAAGAACTGCAAAGGTCCGCAGCTGTACATACGGATAGAAAAATTACTTTAGATGCAATTTCGAATCCTAGGAATCACCGGCACTTGGTAGAGCAAATCAGAGGAGTAAGAAGTCTAGAAAAGGACAACTGGTCTATCAACTTCGCCTGGGTGAAGGCCCATAACGACAACTTAGGGAATGAGCTAGCAGACCAACTAGCGAAAAATGCAGCCCGCACAAAAGATAGAGAAACCGCATACAGTCGAATTCCGAAAAGTGCAGTGATAAAAGACATACAGGAAAAAGGCGAACTACAATGACAACAAGAATGGAATGTTTCAACCAAAGGGGAAACAACAAAATCATTTTTTCCAAACATAGGTGAACGCAAATCCAAAAGATTGCAAATGGGTATAAACCTTTCTACGATAGTAACAGGGCATGGCCCACTGAGATCGTACTACCATAGATTCAAAATCAAAGACGATCCGGAATGTGTGTGCAGAATGGGTCCACAGACCACAAATCACTTAATATGGGAATGTGCGCATCTACTAAAGCAAAGGGAGACTCTCGAGAACAGAATAGGCAGGCGGAAATTGGCCCTTATCGAACTCAGACCTAGCCAACAATTACACAAAATGGTTCCAAATGTTTGTAAATTCTATAAACTTTGAGAGTTTGTAAACTCTATAAACTTTGACACTTTGCAACACGCACAGAATAGGCCGACACTTATGGCGAGAATAGGCTATAATAGGACGAGATCTGTTTCGGAGCAGTCTGTAGTATAAATATAGAAATATATGACGCAGATTACATATACATATAAGCAATCTCTAGCATGTAATGGAACATGCTGTGAAATAGTTAAAAAAATACATACATACATACACACACACGTACATACATATATGCATACATACATACATACACACACATACATACATACATACATACATACATACATACATACATACATACATACATACATACATACATACATACATACATACATACATAAGAACTCGCACAAACATACGAGTTCACACAGTTGGTTTACACTGAGAAATATCGACATCTGAGAGCATCGTAACAAATTTAGTCCTGAAAAACCGCGCCTTTACTTTACAAAGTAGCGAGAAGAAAATAATTGCAAAAATAAAAACAATTCTCCAGTACGTCCTTCGAATTAGAAGTTCTAATATTTGTGTTCGCATTTGCTTATTTAATATCGTCGTAAGTCTGAATGTAACTCTAATTTCAGAAGGCTGCGTTACTAAATTATACGCCCCCTCCACTCCTTTTAATCACAGTGCAATTCCTGAATAAGAAGTGGAAAATAAAACCAGAGCCCAATTCAGTATACGGAAGGGAAGGAGATGCAATAACACAAGCAGCGCCGTCTCAAGCTGCTGTACGATATGCTGAGGGATACAGCCAGGCCTATGTTACACTATACCGGTGCCGATAGAACCGGCGGTAAACACCTTTACTCATAATATCTCAGACATCGGAGATGACCCCTTATCAAAAGAGGAATTGAAGAAAAAGTTCTAAGATAACGGTGTAGCCGAACATTGTTGGTACAGCCGAGAGAGCGATCGCTGGCGTCAGTCGGGGGCAGTTCGGTACCGTCCGTCTTCAATTTAAAATGTCAACGTACATTCAAGGAACCGCCGGTGATAGGTAGGAGGGGTTGCATACATACAGCTTTAAACGGTTAGCAGCAGATAACGGAATTGGGTGACTAACGCTGGCAGTCGAGTAAGAGAGCAGTGCGAGTGAGGTGGTGTATAGCGTGGTCACCATAAGAACAAGAGGTTATTACTTCCGCTGGGAAACGACGCTTTTCTTTTCTTTTGGTAGAATATGATTTTGTTTGCTTAAATGGTTAAGTGTTGTTTTGTTCAGAATTGTAAATGCACCTACTATGCTAACTAAAATCTTTCGTGATTTGCTTCAGTTCCCTCCAGGTAGATTCCAAAGGAATACCCGAATTTAGGCCACGACCGCTTCCTTTCACGTCTTAATCCTATACATACATATACAAATAAATAAGCAAATAGTAAAGACTACGTGTGAATCGATGAACCACACCCGTATCCCGTAAGGCTGGGGACACTAACCTCACGTCACGTGAGCTCATGTGATGTTACACGTGCAGTTGGGATGTGAGAGGTGATTTAACATTGAATTATATGAAGCAGATTCACACTTCTGTCACTCTGCTTACGCCACGTGATCTCGCGTGGAGCTCTGGTCGGCTCACGTGGCAGCACGGCTCTCAAATTTCTGCTGTCGCACACATTTCGTGAGACGTGACGTACGTGTCGAGCGCTCTTCAGACGTTACCAGTTGTTTCCAGAAGTGGAGGAAATGCTTATTGAAAAAGTGCGCCAACGGACCTTTTTATGACACCAAGTCACCAGATTATAGAGATCAGTATATAAGAGCCAACGCATGGGAAGGGATAGGGAAGGAGTTGAAAATAAAACGTAAGTTTTTTGTAAGCTCACGTGACGTGAGGATAGTGTGTCCCCGGCTTAAGAAGTTTCACCTACCGCACGGAACAAGCCAGGGTATTCGACGTACAGAGGAAGAGTGTGTACAACGGGTACACGTACTCTCAAAATACGGGTCCTGCTTTAATGCGTATCCTTATCTTCATATTCCTTTTTGGGGATACAAATTACAAAAAAAAAAAATTCGTACAAAAAAAAATCTTACAAAAAAAATCACAATACAAACACAATGAATAGAGTTACAAATGAGTCCTTTTTCCATTTCATTACGTAGAATCACTTCGGATAACAGTAATATCCAATACAGCAAATGTCTCACGAATGGACCTATTTCACAGACTTTCAGAGAATCATTATTCACTACATCGAAACAATACATCAAATGAACGTACTATAACGTAACATTAAGAGGAGTTCTGAATTTCGTATAAGGGAGCCTTCTCAGATGGTCATACCATTTACTCCACTGTGGTCACATACTCTGTTGTTGTTCACAATTGTAAATTCACCTACTATGCTAACTAAAATGTTTCGTGATTTGCTTCAGTTCCCTCCAGGTAGATTCCAAAGGAATACCCGAATTTAGGCCACGACCGCTTCCTTTCACGTCTTAATCCTATTCTTTTTTAATTACCGTCCCATGAGGCACGTCATAGCAGGAGGTACTGATTCAACCGTTAAATGTACAGTTAACAGATGAAATAACTATGTGAGACAACTGTCCTGTAGTGACGAATACTGCACAGTGGCGCCCCTTCACAAAATGACAAAGTTTTTTGATACAATGTGTTCACGCCAGAGACCAAATTTTTGTATTAATTTGTTCATCGTTTTTCATTTCATATATGTTACGAGGGGTTGCGTCTTATTAGTTCACTTTCCAGTGCCTACGTGTCACACAGGGGTAGGCAGATGACGTAATTATCACAAGGCTGTTCTAGAGACATTCTTACGTGGCTGGAGTTTTCCAGATCAAGCTTCGTACTAAGCAGGGTACGCAGGCCAGTAGCGTCGCGTGCCAATTCAGTTGCCAGCTAGCTCCGCGTCTCACCAGACGTGTAGGTTGTGTGCTCCAAC
>Ga0268261_10004147_pt1 | contig 10804 bp, 5 predicted proteins | sample TergutNc150P1_FD_190353 | JGI IMG/M metagenome (GOLD analysis project Ga0268261, IMG submission 190353) | Nasutitermes corniger P1 segment gut microbial community from laboratory colony in Florida, USA - Nc150 P1 (SPAdes) (version 2) | ecosystem: Host-associated > Arthropoda: Insects > Digestive...
CGCTTACACGGTCTACCAACAACAATCCTCAGTGCGCTCGGTAAAAGTGTGCATCAATAAACGTTTAACGTATATCACAAACGACACGTTAACAGCAAGACGTAAGTGCGTATTTCATATGAGTGCTTTTGGTTTAAATACACCCAGGCGTTTAGCAAACTGTAACACGGACATCAGTTTCTGTAACGAAAATCCTCCAATAGACATATTTCCTGCCGGAGTACTGCTTTGTACTAAACGTTCTCACAGTCGGTCTAGGAACAATCAGTGCCAATGTAAATTATGTGTTAAAACTGATCCTGCAAGTTTAAAATCACTTCGTGTTAATAAGGCAGGGAGTTTAGCAAGCAAGTACCGTAAATAAAAACTGTGAGTGTAAAAAAACCAATTATGTGTACAGTAAACACCGCAGCAACTTCATCTGTGTAAGTAAACAAGCAAAAATAAAATTTAAAGTGTACATATTTGTAAAAAATGTAAAATTGTGTCTTTATTTACCTTAATTACCAGGGATGGGTTCCTTAAAAAAGAGATGGTTAAAGCCGCAGGATTCAAACCTACAATCTTTCAATTATGAGTCTCATATCTTGCCGCTCTAGCCACCTCTTTCGAGTGTCGTATAAAGTTTAAAGTTGTAGCCATATTGTAACATGGCGGTTAGTAACAAATTTAAATAGCGCGCAAGTCCACCATATTGTAACATGGTAGTTAGTAACAAATTAAATTTGGCGCGTTAGCCGCCATATTGTAAAAATGGCTGTCTTATTCAAATAGTAAATGTTTAAGTCAAGTTTAAATAAGACGCGTGTCCGCCATATTTAAAAGTGGCCGTCTTATTTAAATAACAAGTTAAATTTAAGTTAGCATTAATTTGAAATTACCGCGCTATCCGCCATATTGTAACATTCAAGTAACAAAGTTCAAAGTTAAGTTTAAAATTGCCGCGCAAGTCGCCATGTTAGCAAATATTCAAAATGGTCGCCTTATTACAATAACAAAGTTAAGTTTAGGTTGGCATTAATTTAAAATTACCGTCAAAGTCACCATATTGTAACATGGCCGCGTTATTCAAATAACAAGTTAAAGTTAGGTTTAAAATTGCCGCGAAAGTCGCCATATTGCCTAAAAATTCAAAATGGTGGTAGCGCCAAATCCAAAATAATAACAAGTTTGGTTTAAACATAGCGCGCGTATCCACCATATTGCCGTAAACTCAAAATGGCGGTAGCACAAGCTGTCTAAAGAGTTTGTTTACATCCGCCTACCATAACAAAGTTAACTCTTAGGTTTCAAAATAATAACAATGTTAAAATTACCGCGCTAGCCTCCATATTGCCAAAAATTCAAAATGGCGCCTTTGTTTACCGTCACAAGTTCAAAGTTAGGTTAAGCTCGGCGTCACACTGTCTACCTCATTGTTTACATAACATCGCCTAGGGCTGTTTACATCACGTGACAATAACGTTTCAAAATAACAAGTTAAAGTTAGGTTAAGCAGCAAGGTCATTCACCCCTCGCCATCTATGTTGACATCGCATCGCCTGGGGTGTTTACATCACGTGACAATAACGTTTCAAAATAATAAGTCAAAGTTAGGTTTAAAGGGAAGGTCATTTACCCCTCCACCATCTTTTTTGACATCACGTGATCGCCTAAAGTCCTAAAAAAAGGGTGGGAAGAGTTAGGTTTGTAAATAATAACAAGTTAAAGTTAGGTTTATCCCAGACGCCATACTGTCTGGAAGCAATGTTTGCCGCCTGAGGGCAAGGGGAGGGAGGGGAAGGTTAGGTTTGTTTACGTGTGACGTTACTAGAGGGAGCTCATGGTTAGGTTACAGAGGTTATTGACCCGGCTCAATGGGGACGCTTACTACTAACAGCAGTTTAACATTCAACAACTGTACGCTCTACTCACACTGTATTTATGTGTTTTGTATTTATCTGAGAACCTACAGCGACTTTTGCCACTTACAGCACAAACTGATTGGTTTTTATAACCGAGATGAAAAGTGTTCACAGCGCGGTACGGACTGGGTCTTTAAATAAAGCAGTCTGCGCTTCGTCTTTAAAGGGTTAAGAAGTAACAATAGTAGTGTTTTTAATATCCACCTTAGACCTAGACATTATCTTTGCTTCTTCTTTAAAAGACGCCAAGCATTATGCATACTATGTAGGCATTAAAGAAACATTTTACCATCTGTTCTGTATTTTTGGGGAACGAAGTCTCTGACTTTGAATAAAGAACTGCTTTGTTTGTAGCTTTCTTTTGGAATATAAAACAAATTTCCAAATTGCCTTGACAAATAAATGAGGTGCAGATTATGGGACTAGATGAAGAATGTTTTTTATATTGCTGTTCAGATTCCGTGTGGACTGGACTTAACTATCTCAGTAATAAGGATCGGCAGTGGGCTGTACTAAAGGCAAATTACTGTTCCATGTGGGAGGGGAAGTTTTATCCTAACTGATGGACTGGGGAATTCTTCAGAACTCTGCACTGTAATTTTAGGTCAAGTGGTAACTAAAGCATTTATTAACTAATTACATTACTAACGTCTTAGTCGTAATAGTAGTAGTAGTAGTAGTAGTAGTAATAGTAGTAGTAGTAGTAGTAATAGTAGTAGTAGTAGTAGTAGTAGTAGTAGTAGTAGTAGTGATGTATTTTTAGCAGCAGTAGGCCTACCAGGAGCAAAAAGATTGGCAAGTGGGGCTCCAGACGTTGTATGCTTAAGTTCTTTTTCAGAATTAACTACAAATTTTGCCCTGTGCCTCTGTTGTAAGTGATTAATTAAATTTAAAGTATCCTGTGAACTGTTCTTCCCGATATTTATTTTCTGTCTCTAGAATAGCATGATTGATATTTAAGATCATTTTAAATGTCCACACAGACTTTACGTAACCCTAGAGAAGACTGCGTGTCTCTGAAATTCATTCACTAATTTATTTACAATCATTAATCTTTTGGTTGCTAAACGTATTGGAATCGGACCGTGAAGTAACAATATTACACGACAACAGGCGTAGAAATAAAACTATTATTTTGCGTGAAGTAAGCATTGCAGTGCAAATGCGAGTGTTACGTTACCCTTGGTTTATTTGCATTTGTAAACGTAACTAATGATATCAGATACAAACGATAGGTTCTAGTTGCTCATGATTGAAGCCTGGAATTAACAATAGTGACATCAGGCACCATAATACGTTTTAAAATATATATGAATGACTTCTTGAAGTAACATTACATGACACGTGGCACTGGAATATTCTTCTATCGCACCGTGGACAGCAAGACACCCCGGATCCAGCGCGAACTTCGAACAAGCCTCATTTCAGTTTCGACCAAGTCAAGCTTTGTGAGTGTGGATCAGATCAACAAGTGAAAATGTGCGTCCCCTCTGCCAAACAAATATTCCCTTTCATTGTCCTGTCGTATAGGAAGCACTCTTACCTAAATATCCTGACATATTTCAAGCTATTTAGTGTCAGGTTGGACAAAGGTGGAATACCCTGGGCATAACACACAAAAACAATGTCGACACCCGCCTATCTTTTGGTTGGAAGTCATGTAAATTCTCGATACATATGTTCTATGCATCAAAGTTTAATATAAACCAAGCGAGTCGATGGGAGTGTTATTTCTTGCGCTCCTACTCTAGCCCTACAAAAGTGAAAGGTAGAACTTTTGTAGAAAGGAACCCAATATTTATGTGGATGTAGCGCCCCTCGGCCGCGCTCTTTTTACTTTTTATCATATGAATTTCTATATTTTTTATCCATTCTCTCACATGTTAAAACAACTGCTTTCTTGCACAGTTGCATTTCGTCTACCAGTATCCGTAATGATTTATGTAGTTGCCATGAGGACATACACATACACATATACATATGTATATATGTATGAATGCATTTTTTATCTTCATGATTGTATGTGTATGCATGTATGTATGTATGTATGTATGTATGTATGTATGTATGTATGTATGTATGTATGTATGTATGTATGTATGTATGTATGTATGTATGTATGTATGTATGTATGTATGTATGTATGTGTGTGTGTATGTATGTATGTATGTATGTATGTATGTATGTATGTATGTGTGTATGTATGTATGTATGTATGTATGTATGTATGTATGTCTGTATGTATATATGTATGTATGTATGTATGTATGTATGTACGTATGTACGTATGTATGTATGTACGTACGAGTATGTATGTACATGTATGTATGTATGTACACAGAAAGAGATAATATTCTAGTGGTTATGTTACAATTTAAATTTAAATTATTTGTAAATTATTCCATATGTAACGCTAAAAAAATCCTAAACTAGTACTTCACATGCTCATGGTAATATACTCCTATTGTACCGTGTTAGAATTGCAGAAAAAGGCCAAAGCTTAGATAAGAGTGTCCCTGTTCTTAAATAAACACCATGTCATGACGGTATATGAAGGAATCCAGACATTGCTCCTTTGACATGAAGATTCGCTGTCATCTTCCCGAATAGAAATCCCGCTGCCAATTTGGTTGGATCTGCAACCAGCTTGGATCCATCCGTGAAGAGAAAATTCTCTTGCTTACTCTTCCCGAGAATCGAACAAAAATTCTTCACCCCTTTATCCCATAACCTAATTCGAAACTCGCAGGGCATAAATGTGTGTTTTTGGTTATCTGCCTTGTCCAATGACAATCTGTCCAAAAAATATCACTTTTCTGAATAAGCGTTTTGAAATCCGCTTGTCAACACACGCATCATTCTGTAAAACAAAAATCAGAAAACTGAAGAATAAAGAAACCAGAACAAAGAGGGAAAAAATGCAACTCACAAGAGAATGGTTCGAGAGGAAATCATGTCGTACCTACTTCGACATTCACACGCATGGGTAGTGATATTTGTCTAATTTGACTTATGAATTAGCCTCACTCATGTTACAGCTTTATTTTATTTTTAGGAAATACTTATTCCGTTAGATAAAACCCCCAGCTCCCACAACCTTGCCATTTAAAACAAACGTTTAATATAAACATGTTTTAGCAAACTTTGGTTAGCATACAACTGTTGGTACACTAACCACTCTTTACTGGCACGAGGCCTTAAAAAATGGATAAAAAATTTTTAAAAATAAATAAAGCACAATCCAAATATATTTTTTAACATGCAGCATTTCTAACATTATATAAGTCTTTCCCGCTCTCAGCCAGTCTTTACAATTCCAACTTTTTTATTTAAATAAAAAATATCGGTGATAGGTTGAAATTGTTAAATTTCATTTAGTGTTAACCGAGCGTAAAATTTTAAGAGCATCTGAAAGAGGCTCTAAGATCTATCTACGTACCAAACTCTGCATGTCTGGTTTCGGTGCTTTAGTCGTAAAACCGAAAAACAAGAAATATTGTCACATGGCTGCCACGTATTATTTTATTCTACAAAATCATGCCTTAATAAATGCATATTTTTCAAGGTCTATGACCACTATAATTTCAGCAGTGAATAGTAAGTATCACTAGTGCATTACCCGTTTCACAATTTGTCGTGTCTGCAATATTGTTATTACCCCTTCTCGGAAATTAGAAATTACAGTTTTTGGATATCCTCTGAAGTCAAAACATTCACACCAAGGTTTGTGAAAATCCGTCAAATAGTTCGAATTTTGAAATGATGGAAGGCACACGACCACAGAAGGCACTGTGATATAATAAGCTTTTTTTTCGTTGTTAAGAAGGAATATAGACTAAAAATATCAGTAGCGTTAGTATTAGTAGCATCAGAAATAACTGATGATGATGATGATGATGATGACGGCGGCGACGACTGTAGCGTAGAAAAATAAAAGGCAGCTAACTGCATTAATTTACTTTGCTGTGAGCAGCATGGTGAGCAACTGACACTTGTTAAAATAACTGTAATATTCTTCTTCATAACTTGATTTTATTTCCCGCAAATAGTAAAATTATACACAGGCTCTACAAAATTCGGTGTATGCAAGAGCTCCTTTAGCCGTTGTTACGTATGGACGTGAAACATAATTCCTTGGTGGGAAGAAGTCAGATAAATTGGTGGTACTTTATGAAGTTTAAGAAAATGTTCTGTCACAAGAAAAATGAAGGGAGATGTCGAAGAACTTATACTCAGAGGAACTTCCTCAAATTTGCTGTTTCATTGTTATTGTGGGGAAATGTTTATAGAAGAGTGAAATTTATTACGGCGATAGGTTAAAAAAAACATCCTGATTAAGAAAATGCAGAAAAGCAATTCTTCAGAAGGTAATCACTTAACTTCTCTAGAAATTCCTGTTTATAACGGACACAGAAGTTTGTATGTTTACCTGCTTGCTACTTGACCCTTCCCGCAGCCACGTAATAAACACATCTAAACACTTTATAAGAAACATTTTTATGGGATACAAATAAGAAACACCGCAAACATCTTCGAGCTCACATGTAATATTACACATGGTGTATTTTTAAAATATTTTAGTGTATGAGGTTTATTGCAGGTGTTTTACGCATGTATATATTTTTGCAAGAAAATATGTCTGTAAATTATTAATTTTTAAATAATTTCATACTTTTAGCTGATAAAAATATGTATATTAAAAATAAAATTTTAAATTTTCCTTAAATTTCATTCTCAACTTCGCCAAGGGATTAACTAAACCACTAACTTCAGTCGCAGTGGCAAATCTCGCGTTCGCGTGTTAACAACGTAAAGCGTTTCGCATATAAATCATAACACATACAAGTTGTCCACCCACAGGACTGTAACATATCAGTGGCAATTCTCCTCCTACGTCGGCAGTTGCTGCTTGTCCTCAGTGCATAATAAAGCAGGACATGAAATCGGCGCGGTTGTGAAATGTCCCTGGTTCTGTGTTCTACTGTTGGAAAAAGAACGTCGGGTAATTCCTGGCTGCGCGGTAGCAAGATTGTCACGTGGTCAGACTGACACCGATCAGTACCCATCATTCTTTCAAATATGTACCATCAGTTTTCTAGTGCTGTTTCACAACGTATTATTATTTCTTTTTAAAACAAAGTTTTTTCAGCTGGTGGCTTATTGTGTGCGATATTTTACTGTGTTTTTGAAATGGGAACACTAACAACTGTAATTTTCAAATTTTCATAGAGAAGATACAAAAGTGTATATTAAGGCTTTTAATTATTTAGTGACAGCTGGCATATAACTGGTCTGTGAAGAGTGTTGTCAATTTCACAGACACTTTTCAAAGTATTGGAATCTTGTAGCACGGTCTCTCTCTCCGAGAGACAAATTGCCATTCAACAGCCGTCTTGTTTGACTACTGTTATAACCACAGTAAAACATCAATTGCCTCCATGGCACAGAGTATGCAATGAAGAGTTGATTATTTGATCAATAGATTCCATATCAGGTATAGTCACATATTATGTTGATACACAACGTTCCTGTCTTTAATAAATCCGAAGTTCCGTAGACGCAACCACAACGTTAAACACCCCTGTAGTACCCCAATCTAATATTGCCCAGTTAAAACCTGTGCATGCTGCTTATGCAATACATATTTTTTATTATGTTTCCAGATAGCTCAGTCAGTAAAGTAACTAACAACGTAGCGGACAAAAGAATTGCGATTTCCAACAACGGGAAGAATTTTTGTCATTGCCGCCAGACCTGAGAGGATTTCCCAGTCTGTGGCTACAAGGACCAATTTACGTGGGACAAAAAAACTCTGAATGTGAATCTGAGCTCACATCTCTGTCTAGTAACGTCGGTGCGGGCTTCTTCTTGCGTCACACCCTGAAATTTCATGGCGTAATGCTAGTAGAGACAGAAAATTCTACTTTTTATCATTTAGACCAACCAATGTACAACATATATATTAACAATTAACTTTTATATTGTAAGTACTCCTACATGTTTCGATGCATTTGTATCATCTTCAGGTAGTCTTATATTTTATTTCCTAAAGTTATAAAATTTTGTAACAAGACCCCCTGGATATGATACAAATGCATCGAAACATGGAGTACTGCCGATATAAAAATTCATCGTTAATATATATGTTGTGCAATGGTTGGTCTAAATAATAAACTACACAAAATGCACGGTACGTGTATAAAGACAGACAATTCTACCGTTTCAGTATCATTGTTCTATTTACGATTAGATGTTACAACTTCCTTGTTCCTTCCAAATTTCGAAACGTCAATTTGTATTAGTCAATTGTCACCACATAGAACGCCAGCAACATAAATAGCCTGTTCATTAACCATGCCTAGCAAGTTGACGGTCCAAAGGGTAAAGATTCTGACTTTTATTTGGGAGATATCCGGTTGTAATCTACGAGGTCCGACAATAAAGTAATGAGATTATTTTTTTCCTAGCTGTGCAGGCAATACTGCAGTCCGCTAACACGGACAGATTTTGACCTAGGTCCTTCCTCCATTTCCACTTATAGTGGCATGGCTGTGCAATGCCTTAGTGTGGAGTAGGTGCTTGACATGTCAGGAGATGTTTGTGAACCTCGTCATACAAATGGAAGCACGGAACATCGCGCAGCGGTATGCAATATATATTTTTTAACTCGGTGACAGTGCCACCACAACACATGAAAAACTTTAGCAGGCCTTTGGAGATGATGCAGTTTCAAGAGCACAGGCCTTTCGCTGGCACAAAATGTTTTCTGAAGGCAGAACCCTTGTTGAATATGAGCAGCGCAGCGGACGACCATCAGCAACGCGGACAGGTGACAACACAGCACGTGTAAGAGAACTTGTTCGAGCTGATCGAAGATTAACAGTCAGAATGATTGCTGATGAAGTGAACATGAATCGGGAAACCGTTCGTTTGATACTGAATGAAGAATTGGGGATAATAAAAATTTGGTCCAAGGTGGTGCCCAGGAATCTCACAGAGCAACAGCGGGATGCGCGGTTGAGCGCATTTTCTGACATCCACATACATTACGGTGATGCTGCAGCCTCCTTACTTACCTGATCTCGCACCTTGTGATTTCTTTTTGTTTCAAAAAGTAAAATCGGCAGTGAAAGGACACCATTTTGATTCATTAGAAGACATCCAGAGGTCTGTAAGCCGGGTCTTAAACGAATCCCACAAAATGTGTTCCAGGAATGCTTCAAATAATGGCTGCACCGCTGGAAAAGGTGTGTGCAGGCACAAGGGATGTATTTTGAAGGTGACCACATTGTAGGTAATGAATAAATAAAATAAAACTTTTTTTGGAACCAGTCCCATTACTTTATTGTCCTACCTCGTAGGTCGGGAAACTGACTCTCCTAACGGAGAATTTTCGTGATCTCCATCAGTTCATTCAGGATAATGTCGGGATGGTACTTTAAATTAAGCCACGGCTGTTTCCACCCACTTCTTTCCAATTTGTGACTTACTGACGATCCCAGCAATATGTTGTATAGTCTGGCTGGTAAGCTATCAATTGCTTTGTCTAATTAATTAATTATAATGAAGCACACAACAGGCGAATGTCAGAAAATAATTAATAATATGATATTTAATATAACAATATAATGTAATGTAATATACAGCATAAAGATCGGGCCAGTTCAATTAGCGGTATGCGGGCTACATCCGGCCTGCAGCAAGACATTGACAGGCTCAGATAACAACATAATAAATATTGCTGGCGATTTGTTCTACTCTGAGAATCTCTGTTCTGCTTACTTTCTAATGTGGTGATTTAAAAGAAAGCTCGAAAGTTTCAACATATTTATTAATTATGCTATTTTATTATACTAATTAACTTATATTTTATTACGTACTACATGTTTAGTTTTGAAAGAATCTTAGTTTGTTTTGAATCATGAGAACCGTCGTTGCTTCTTTAGTTTTTGTGCTCTTTAATATCTGTTTGTGTTTTAAGTATAAATGTAATCGACTAGTATACACACACACATATATATATATATATATATATATGTTTGTATGTGTGTGTGTGTGTGTGTGTGTGTGTGTGTGTGTGCGCGCGTGCGGGGGTTGCCAGGATAGTGTATCCGTTATAGGGACTGTACAACGAATCCAGAGTTCGAATCCCAGCATCGGTAAGAGATTCTTGTTTTCAGAACTTATGGAGCAAACCCCAGCCTAAATTCCTCCGGTATCTGTGTTTCTTTCCATTGTAAATCGGCTGGGGCGTGAAACTGACCACTAACATCCATTTAGTGCAGAGGTTAAGAATGAGTGGAGTTGTGCAGTTTCTCCCTCTGTGTACCTTCCAGGTGTGGACACTGACAAGTTTACCTCTTACGTGTGTACACACTTCTGCATGTGAGTTATTGTAGACTACTGGCTCATCGAATCTCTTTAACTTTTCGGAGTTGCCGCTATAATATTGAATGTCACTGACATACATTATACTATAAGACATAGAACGAGTTGGGAAAATGATGGTGACTGACAAGCAAGACACTGGGAGGAAGCTGTCGCACTGCACATGCTACCGGATATCCACTTGGAGACACAGAAAGAAAGTGCTAAGAATCTCAATGAAAATATCCAATAACCCGGCCGGAATTTCAAACAGGTATCTCAAACATAATTCTACAGTGTTACCACAGCACAAAAATAAAAAAAGCTGCCGAGTATGAGAACCTGAAATCCTCCCGAAGAAAGACAAGCTGTTTTTAGAAAAACCCTACCCAGTACAGGTGCGTAACCCAAGCAGTCTCTGTCAGCAGCGACAAATTATCCCAGAAATGAGTCACTCCAGTCACACAGTGCCAGTCATTCATAATTCCCAGCAACACATGGGTCCCCAATTTTGTTGTGGGGGTTGGGGGGGG
>Ga0268261_10004148_pt1 | contig 10803 bp, 9 predicted proteins | sample TergutNc150P1_FD_190353 | JGI IMG/M metagenome (GOLD analysis project Ga0268261, IMG submission 190353) | Nasutitermes corniger P1 segment gut microbial community from laboratory colony in Florida, USA - Nc150 P1 (SPAdes) (version 2) | ecosystem: Host-associated > Arthropoda: Insects > Digestive...
ATTAGTAGCCTAAAGGTTAATAATTTAACCCTTATCCTGCTAACGTGGAGAAAATGGTGAGCTCTTAATAATGCCAGCAAATAGCAGATGGGATTTAATTCGGAGTTTAAAGGGTTAAATGAAGTGTTTTGGGACCACTGATTTTGATAACAATAGCCGATTGATAACATTATCCACGATTATAATAAGTGGCCTCCACTGTATTAAGATACAACAGTAGGATGACATCCCTGGCAGCAATGCACTCGTCATGTTTGTGATTTTCAGAGTTATTTCTCAGGTAATTTTCTTTTCCTCCATACAATAATGATCATTTTTGGTGTCTTTGTAATCCTTTGTAGACAGTCACAATGGAATGGGCTAATCCCCTATACAAGATGTCCTACCATATGTCTAAATGAATCAGTTTCTCATAATTAATTACAATGCAAAACAAAACAAAGTTACATCCAGAAAAGTTCCATCATCATACTGACTGGCTAAAAGTTGTATGATAGAGTTTCAATCTCCAGCATGGCCAGAAATTATTCATCAGGATGCTACACACAGACAGCTCTGAGACCAAACCAACCTCCTATCCTGGGTACCATAGCTGTTTCAGAGGGAGTCAATCAGCCATCAAATAAAGACAAACACCCATCTGAATACCTAGCACTTGTTGACAAATTCTTTACATGGCACCCCACCTGTTCTTGCAGCTACATTTACAAGCAGCCTGTCCCTACTGTTGTTTGGGTATCTCAATTTTAGATATTCTTTGGCATGTAATGGTCATCCAACAAGGCCACAAAAGAGCACAACACTGCCATTTGTTATTGGCACTTTGAAGCATTATCACAATCCAAGTGTGAATTTCAAAATGTCGGTGGCAAAATGCGCGTTTGTTTTGATATGGACCACGCCTCATAAAAAATATTATATGACAAGGGGTTAAAATTTTCCCACAGCAGACAATAAGATCATAACCATTAATGTACTGTATCTACAGAAGAGAGGTACATCAATAACAGAAACTTCATCACTGATACTTGAAATTCACAATCACTGCCATTTACTCTTTAGAAGAACTATTGGTGATTGGTTCACTGGCTAGCCAGTAACAGTTCAGTACTGCTTGTATCATTGAGCCTGGTAACTGCCATGCAAAGGAAATTTTGTCAACATTTACACTTCACTCACTAGCAAGTGACTGGACACAAGGTGCAGTGATCACCACCATGTAACAGTGACTGAGTGACTTTAAATTTAAATGGCTAGTAACAACCCTACAGTAACTGGCAAGACACCTTCATGCTCTAAGTTGCTCCCATGACTGCCAGACCAATCAAGAATGAAAAATAATGTGATATTTTTCACTCATTTCTCATATTTCTCCCATTTTATTTCTGAATATTTGAATGTTTTCAGAATACTGATGACACATTTTTGTTTCATGTCCATTGGTAGCCTTATATTTGGGTTAGTATAAGTCATATTACAAGACAAAACCGTACCTGTTGATTTCACGTTTAACAAATGTTTTATTTTAGTACATTAGAACTCCACTTATCCAGATTAATTGGGACAGTGAGCCATCTGGATATGCCGAAAATTCGGATAATTTGATTTTTCTTTGAAAATAGGCAGCATTGGCAGTTTGAAGTGGAAAAAATTCTACAAATGGCTATTTTAGGCTACATATATTTACATACAAATAAAACATTAATACTTTATTCCATATATGTATTTGACAATCGGGGGGAAACATTTAAGACATAAAAACATGTAGTACAATTTCAGTAATGTTTATAATTACAGTAATATTTACAATTACAGTAATTTTTACCCGAAGGGCCAACCCGATATGGATAACCAGCGTCCAGATAAGTGGAGTTCTATTGTACCTGCAATTTATTTTAATTCTGAATACAGTGTCAAGTGAAGGCTCAAGACAGAGAAGTCAATTATCAATATGTCACAAACAGAGGTGGCTACAAATTTCTATTCATTCCTATCATCACTACATAATAAGCAGGATACAAAAAAATTTGTATGAATAAATAACTAAATAAATACATTGGTTAATTTAACATCCCACATAACAAACAGAAAAACTGTCCTTTATGTGAGTAATGGAGTTACCCTGCTTCTGCCTCCTTCTTTGTCCTAGTTTTCTGGGCAGGTTACTTAAAGATACCAATCTGATTTGGAGTTCTCTTGGTGGCAACAGTAAAAATTACTGTCTTCTTGACATTAGCAGTGATCACTCTCACTGATTAAAATCACAGTGATAAGAAATAATTTATCATTCATCTGCAGCAATTGTTATGACAATGCATATTTCTGAATTTAACATATATATATATATATATATATATATATATATATATATATATATATATATATATATATATTGGTGGCCTAGTGCCTACCTACCTGCACAAGATAGCCAGTCTGCAACCTAGTACACTGCAGTGCACCATCACAATGTGGGATCTATTTGGTAAATTTTTGTAAATTTTTTGTGATCACATTGCAATGGATCAAGCAGTGACATCTCTGAAATACCAACCCATGCATACAGGAGCTTGCAGTTTTCAGACATTGAAGCAAAGTACCGTCTTGTATTTAAATTTAATTTATCATTGCTAATACTTACCATATTGATTTTATTTATTTGTTTACTTATTTACTTATTTATTTTTAATGAAGATACTTAGCATGTCAGCTTTCTATAAAGCCATCAATTACAGACATTTATATAAAAAAAAAGTAACCTAAACAGGGCTGTCCAATTTTGAGCACACAGGCAACAGTATCGTTTCATTCCACAAAATGTGTTAAAAGCTTTCCTTGTTGAAAAATTTATAACAAGTGTACGTTGAATACTCCATGCATGCAACTTTTCAATTCTTTTCAAATGACACATAACAACTAATTTACAAGAGCATGCAGTTAATATTACTGCAACATGTTTTTGTTGATTTGTCAGAAGCAAATACAAGTAATATTTATAATTTTGGTACATAGAGTGACAATACATGAAGTATCAGTAATGTTTGCAAACCTAAAAGGTCCCATTTTATTTGCATTCTTATGCAGATATCAGTTATCAGTATTCTACGAAACAAAAGAATATTGCTATTAGTGATCACAATATTATATTTAGGAAGGAAAAAGGCTACATGCTTTGGCTAAAAGTAATTAACCATCATCAGACACAATTACAAGAACAGGAAAGAGGTTATATTTCACAACAGCATTGCAGGTTTGAGACGTCAACTTTCACAAGTTAAAATACAGTGCATGCTTCAATTCAAGAATTTAAAGAGGAAACTTTACAAATGTAATGCCAACATTTATTTTAATCAAGAATGCCTATGTCTTAATTTCATATCTGTCACAGTATGATATCTAGTTCCTTCTATTCCCTCTGTACAGTGATGGAACCACATACACAGGAAATGGCCTTTGCATCATAAATGTGTCAAACTGAAACACATAAAAAAACTCAAACAAAAGGGTTGTCTTACCTGGTTGTTTGGGAAGGTGCCATCTTTGTCAATTGCATTGACCTGGGTCACTTTGGTACCGATCGGCTCACCTTCAAGAACAGTTTCTTGTTCTCTCTCAGTAAAAAGAGGAATTTCATCATTTACATCCTCAAGCATGATGAAGACAGTGGCTTCTGAAGCCAGTTGCTGTGCTCCATTATTCTGCAAAACAGTCAGAAAACTGTTTGTAGTTATGAAGGATATAATAATATTAAAGCACAAAGAATCACTGCACTATCAAGATGAAAAAGAATGTATCATACTGAAACTCATGACTTCATGTCATAGTGATCTACACTTAGAGTTTCAATAAAAAAAATTCAATACCAGCCAAACCAAATCACTTTACAACCTAACTTATCAATGTCTTATACGACTATAATTGAATTATTTTATAGATTATCAGTATTAAAACATCCACAACAAACATTTCAAATTGAGAAAGGCAGCTTTTTCATTGCGAACAGGCACACCAAATTAGAATTTCAAAGAGTCTATGATATGGAAAATTAAAAAACAATGTGTAAAATAATAAAATGCATATATTGTTTTAGATTCTTTAATAATGCTGTTCCAAGTATCAATGTTATTCAGGCTCTACAAATATTACAAGAAAAAAACCATGAATGGTTAACAGATAAAGGATTTGGAAGGAGCAGATTACGATACATCTGCGTGCATTACCCCAGTATTCACCTACATGAACTGACAGAAACCATAAAATGTGAGGTCAACACACTCCATAAGTGAGATTATATCTGAGTACCTCCTTAATAAACTGTATATTAACATTCATTTCACTGGTTAATTTCTGTAATACAGTAAAGTATAACTAAAAACAAAAGAGTGGGCAGACATAAATATTGTTGTGGTTTTTGTTTTTTTTTTTTTTTTTTTTTTATCACCCCTGCAACTCCACATTCATGATGTACCAAATATAAATTTTGATGGGCCACTACTCTTTCACGTTTTCCTTAGTCCTTCATACTACAAATGCCATGACACTACCTTAACCACTTACCTCAGTTGTAAAGGGAACTTAAATTAACTGTTCTTCTCTGGGTGCTTCAATTTGCCACTGTCAGTGTCATTCCACCAACTCCCCCTATTCATTCCTTCAATTATCACCTACACCAAGACTGCCCAAATTTTCGAAAAAGTAGGAGCCATGTCAAAAGTATGGATGCCAGAAAGGTGATACAAAACCAGTTTTCTTCTGAAGACCCACAAACATTAGGCACCACCATACAAAACTTGGTCAGCCAGGCAACCTGGCGACAGAATCTGTGAACCCCTCACCTACTCTACATAATCTTAAGAACTGACAGTGTTGTTATATAACACACTCAAAAAATAACCAATCTGGAAGGGTGGATATAAAATTAAATTGAACTTAACGAGAATTACATAAGCCACAACCATCTTCTACCAGCTAATAAATTAAAAATGTCCTGCCATTTTTCTACGAACATTACCAGTTAAAACAACATAATTAAAAAAAGAAAGAAACCAAGAAAATATCTTGATAAATCTGCTCAATACATATTAATATTATGATACTCCATATTTGGCAGAACACTTTAATCAGTAATACAAATTGGAAATGAGCTGCTCATAAGAGTAATGAAGTTTAAATTTCATTCCATACTACTTTATTCTTCCTGTAAAACAATCACAAAATCTTACCTCTACTCTTATAGTTAGATTATATTCTCGTATAGTTTCGTAGTCCAGCGGATGATTAACCTTTATATCTGCCCAAGTGAATCCATTATCTGCTCTTTGTTGTAAATAGAATGTATGTAACTTGTTTGTTTGGGCTGTTGACCCTGGCATAAGATGATAGAATACTGTGGGATTCCCATCAATCCCAGAGCTGTGAAGATACGATAAAACATAAACAAATCACAAAACCATTCTGAAGGACAGTATTATGTATTAATATCAGAATCATCATATGCTTCAATATATATCTTTTACAGGATAGCAATATACTAAGTACTTATCACAACTATTTCAAAACATGGTATGTAATGACACTTCAGCAAAAGGTTTGTAGGTTCATTACCTGAATCCATTCGTACTTTCCAACTCCTCAAAGATATCATAAAGACTGCAAACACATTTCCAAATGTAGAGTACGATATGGCAACAATTTAAATTTTCACAGTGTTCAAAACTCAAAAATGTAAAAAGTTGATTACATGCATATCAGAACCACCTGACGGGTTTCTGAATGAATATATCTAACGTACAATTCGCTCTCAAGGCTCCTGGCACAGGCAGAAATTGATACTGTACTATACATTGCTGTTTTACCAATTGTCACACATTAACAAATGCAAAACATGCAACTTGACACTGTCTGAAAAAAACATATTCATCTTCTGCTGCATAAATATTATCTTTCCAGCATCCACAAATTTTACAACAAAACAGTACTACAAAAACTACTAACAAAAATCATGCTACAAAATTCACAAAAAAGTTATTGTCATTAAATCCAAAAACAAAAAGAGAAAACTTCTGCTGATGCTGCAAATCATTTACCTTAGTTACGTAAATGCCTGACATGAAGCGTTGGAATATTACCATTATAAACATGGGTATTGCCTGGAATCCCACACCTAGACATTCCCATAACAAAGCTTCTGTTACACAAATTATTAGCATGCTCTTTAAGCCAACTATCGCTTGATCAATTATGCATGTTAAAACATGGCTGATTAATGCAATTTATATTATATTAATAATTTAATAAAATATTAACCAATTATGAAACAAAGTTTACTTACTCATAAACATCACTGCAAGTTTACACTGAATGTTGTCAATAAATACAAAAGCCCAGACAGCAATGAGACATTAGACTCTTTGAAACTACCATAAAGACCGGTGCTTGAGACAAAGGGAAAGTCTGCGCTAAAGTCAGATGCAACAGTAGCATTATCTTGTGCAGTTTTGAAAGGTGTAGTGAATGACAACATTCAGTGCAGATAAGTAAAGTCTATGGTATGTATTTGCTAGAAGATTTAATTCCCTGAGTCTGTTGCAGCTGTTAGATTTTTCTTAAAACATCACTTCTTCAGAAGATAGAGTACAGCTGTGCCAACTAAGAGACTTCTAGCATAGCCCACACCATCAAGGCTTGTTGAAGTAGACACATTTAGCTCAATCAAATGAAAACATCCAAAAATTTGGACATATGCTTCCAAAAAAGATAAATCCACAGCAATGTATCAGTTTCTTGCATGCCAAGTCTGTGGAATACTATTCAGGGTAGTAGAGTTTTCATCTGATTGCGCAAGCATTGACCCAGTTACTAACTAAGACTTTCTCGACTGATTCGAGATTGTCTCAAACACATGACAAATAGTACAAGGTAACAGGGGCTGGGTTGGACAACCACACACCAAGATGAAGTATGGACGTGCATTACGTGTGGGGAGGCAGCGTGCAATATACAACTCCCACAGTGCCGTGCAAGGGTCAGGCGTGCCGCACGGAGCAACCAACATTGAATCGGATGACAGACCTGGCTTTAACCGATACAACTTTTGCCCCGATCGGCATGTTTTCTTTAATGTAGATGGGTCCGTAGACCACATGGTCCCACACTGGAGGATTGTTTGCACGGTCCACAACATCAATTTGAACTTCCACGGTTCGGGACAAGGGAGGGTACCCTTTATCTTGAGCCATGGCCTCCAACTTGTATGTTTCTCGCTATATTAAAAAATGTTCAATGGAAAAACAAGAAAAAAATCACGCCGTTAGTCATGTTAGTTCTTACGTACTAATTGACGGATGGATGGTTACTTGGGAGACGGGATGGGGGGACGCAAGTGGATGAACCCAACCAGCTGAGTGACACGGGTGATTCACCTGGCAACTGAACCAACCCCACGGCTAAAACGCGAACTTGCACCCACCACAGAACAGAACTGAGACGTTCAACCTGAAAAGCGTCAGCAATCCCACTCGCAGTTACCAGGGAAATACACCATCCTAGTCACTGAGGAACTTACAACTACAGCGACGTGGCGATACAAACCTGGCTTTCACAGATGTCACTACTGTACCAACTGTGACATTTTCTTTGATGTGAATGGGGCCGTATACACTCACGTCCCACAGAGGAGGCTTATTGTTCCTGTCTACGACGTCTAATTCAACGTCCACGTCTGCATAGGAGGGAGGGCTGCCCCTGTCTGAGGCACGGACACGCAGGCGGTACCTTTCTCGCTACAGTGGCATGAAAAGACGTGCCGTCAGGTCAATGGGGAGATAACAAGCACATTGTTTAATTCAAAGAAATAAACAAACAAATTAAAACAATCAAACTCAAATCAAATATCACAAATCCTGAACTTTCTAACTTAAAAAAAAATGAAGGGATAAAGAAACCACACACAATCTGACAAAACTTAACTATCCATTTAAAAATTTTTTCATCAGATACATAACTTGACTCGTTCTTGGATAGCAAACTTGAAGAAAATAACAGGCAACAGCTACTAAGAAGTACCGTTAGGTATCAGTGAACTACTTTACTTCCGTTGATGAGAGTTAACAGAATTTTACACAGGCTAATTGATAACAGTAATGCAACTTAACAGTATTTCAACTATACTACTTCTATACTACTACGGAATCACGAGGCTTGAATATTCCATTCCATGTTTGGACACAGATATGGAGTGACCTACTTACTGGAAAACATCCCTTGTTGTGGTTCAATTCCGAAGAACAGAAATGGTGCAATTAACAAAATAAAACAAGAGTATAAAAATTATAAACAATGTCATTAAAGCAGGCAGTTTACATGCGGAAAACTATGCATCTCCAAATGTCAGTGGGGATTGAAGGAGGGTGAAAAAAGATGTCGTTCTCTGAAACACGGCGTCCAAAAATCAGAGACGCTTTCCTGATAGATACGCTGCCCCATACACAGAAGGAAAAATGTCACAAATCTGATATCGACCAAGTAATATCAGAGCAAACCCACCAAAAGGGCTTAAAAATCCACCTCTGATACTCTTAGTTGACCAAAATGCCACAAACATCGTACACTATCGCATTGTCTCCTCCTGAAAAGGGAGGTAAAAAAAGACATATCAAGACAAAAACATACTATGTCAATAAAACTGCAGTTTCAGTCTGCAAAAAATCACTACATCCTCTCTGAAAAGCAGTTGAACAAAATTATCATATTGAATTCATGTGAATTCAGCATACAGCTTGATGTATCAACCACAAAAAATCCAACAGTTAGGCTTCACTACATTATTAAGAACATCTCAACAAATACTGTAAAATATTTTAAAAAGTGATCATATCCCCAATTTTAAGAAAATATTACCTTGCCAAGAAAACATATACGTCAAAGTATATCCAAGCATATGATATTGGAATCCACATGATCAAAACTCATAAAATGTGCATTTGGATATACAGTGTGTATATGTCCTGAGACAGTGTAGTACAGTATACATAATGAAAAGTATTCAAGGTAAGTGCCGTAGAAAGGAAACTTATTCAAGACATATTTACTGTGAAATGTTTTATGCTTTAGAGCAACGTAAAGTAATGTGTGATCAAATCAAGTAATATAACCCAAGAAGCTGAAGATATATACACAACTGCAACAATAGTCTGCTGATTGCAAAGTGTGGATATACACCAAATGAGAATGTTCTGTAACACCAGATTACCATCACCTTTACATGTGCTCAGCAACTCCATTGGGGTTCTACTAACACAATCTCAATCAAACTACGACAAGGGTTTTATTTATGGGCCACAGCTGAAAGGAGTACTTTCTGAAATAATTTTAAATTTACAATGAAGGTCAAACTGACATCCTAAAAGAAAAAAACAGTTTATTTCCTGACCACAAAATAAATCAAACCCTTGTCTTAAAACAAGTTATAGGAAAATGTAAAAATGGACAGCAGTTAAGCAGACGCACAAATGTAGCTGTGTACAAGCACTCCTTAAAAAACACACAAACATATACATTCACACAATCTTGTTCCCATAATCTGCACAGTTCATTGTACTCTCTGAAGACATTTACTTATGTAAGAGTGCAAAAAAAGAAGACAACTAGCACAAACCAACCATAGACTGATGGTCACTTACATCCAGTGGCTTCCGCAACACGATCCAGCCAGACTCCTGCTGGATCTCAAAGTATTCAAGATCCGATGGATTGTAGGGAGCACTAAGTGTATAAACAATTGCTCCATTGTTGTCAGCATCTTCATCAGATGCAGACACACGTAATATGTTGGTACCAATACTTGCATCTTGCTTCACATTTTCTACATATTTCTGTATAAAATGAGACACAAGAAGTGAGCAACACAAACAACATTACATTAAGTACTACAACTATACACTTCACCAAAAATTATGGGATAAGAAAATCAAAGATAATGAGGCAGGCCATACACGAAGCACACATGGAGGAGATAAGAGTAACACACAAAATATCAGTTTGACAACCTAAAGTGAGGAAACCATTTGGGGGATGAAGGTGTTAATGCAACAGATATAGTGAAATGAATCTTAAAGACACAGGATTGTAAAGTTTGGGCTGGAATCATCTGGCTCAGGGAAGGAATTGTGACAGGCTCTTGTGAACATGGTAATGACCCTTGGGTCATAACAGGCAAGGAATTTCCTAACACTCTGAGTGACCATCAGCTTCACAAGGTTGACTTTGCCTCATACGGTTAGTTAAATGATATTATAATGAAAGAAATATTATGACAGTGCTGTGCAGTTTCTTTATAATTTCAATGTTTTCCCACATCAAAGTGTTTTGGAACTACACTACATACATAAACACTTAATAACGGGAACAGTAATTTTGATTCGTCAAATCATGGCACAACTGCACTTCCGACTGCATACTTTACCGATGTGTGAAGAACTATCGCTGATTATTGCAGTGAAGCCTACTGAATCTGACACAACTGAAAGAAATTCGTAATTCTACTAACCATTTTTGTCAACATATGTGATATGTGAGGCAATGCATGTCATGCATTTTATGTGCCTCAATTCATTCTCTCAACTGACCATGATGCAATAAAGGAAACAATAAAATATACTGTAATTTGGCTGTCATCACATAAGAAACTTAAACCTTAGGTGACTAATGTCATATATATATATGGAGCACCCATTCTTGATGTTTCTAGATCACACACAACGACGCAGCACAGTCGGTAGGACTCCTCCGGACGAGTGATCAGCTCGT
>Ga0268261_10004149_pt1 | contig 10803 bp, 11 predicted proteins | sample TergutNc150P1_FD_190353 | JGI IMG/M metagenome (GOLD analysis project Ga0268261, IMG submission 190353) | Nasutitermes corniger P1 segment gut microbial community from laboratory colony in Florida, USA - Nc150 P1 (SPAdes) (version 2) | ecosystem: Host-associated > Arthropoda: Insects >...
TGTAGCATCATCAATTATCTGACAGCTTGTCACAACTCCAAGGTTGTGTCCACTTGTAGCGTTGCTTATTGCAACCAAGGTTATTTTACTCATGGAATGCTTATCTCAGCATTCCACCTCTGTTCACGGAAAAATTACTCATGACTCATTCCGGCCTGAACCATCGATTCTGGCCCAGACCATTATTTTTTGTCTCCATTACTCTGGCATATAGCACCACTCTCCTCAGTTCAACAGTGCACCTCAAGATTACGTCAGCAGGCTGCTCTACAATGGTAGCAACCTTCGGCCTCACACTGCTCGGAGGTAAGTCGTGCTGAGGTATCTGCCAGAACCACGAATCTATACTCTCGACATAAATTACTTATTCCGAATTTTACCCCCTTTACCTTGAATATACAGAGGTGGTACATCTGTATTGCACAGACTCATCTTGTAGTTTTGTACATACTCTCTAATCACCTAGTAAATAGATTATACCTCTTCAACCTACGGCCTGTCTTTGTTGCATTACATCCTCCTACACTACCCCGTTCCAATCTCGCCAGGTACGCTTAGCTGGTGGCAGCTACGTTCTACCATATCACGGCTTGATAACTAAAATGCCGGCGTCAGGATAGGCAACGTCTGTACACACTCCTACACAGCCTTGCAATTGGCGGCAGCGATGGGATAGGAAAATACGCGCTTCATAAATATATGTCTCTTGCGTTATAATGCACAATTGACCGTTTGTTAGAGCACGTTATATAGGGTAATGTAACGTCAGAGTGAGATCCCAACATTTTCTAAATTCTCTTCAGTTCAAGTTACGATGACTACTGAATCTCGGTTAAAACTCGAACTAAGCAAAGCTCAAAACGAAATTTTACGTTTTAAGGAGCGATTAGCCATAGTACCCCCGACTGTCCACAAAGAAGTTCTTTGATATCCCTCATTCATAAATGGCCAGGCACGGAATTAGCCGTCTAACTGGAGGAATTTTTCTTCAGTATGGAGGGCTTAGCGAGGATATGACATTGGTTAGAGGTGGACTGTCTTCAAGTAGCTGCTTTAAAACTCGTCGACAATGCTAGGACGTTTTACAATTCGTGTCCGGAACTCCATGGGGAAACTATCGGGGCAAAGTTTTAAAGCTATATTCCAGGAACGGTAGAAAGATACGTACGGACCAGTTCCAATACATGCAGCTGCAAACGGCGAGGTAGCGCAGAAACGAAGGGCCACAGGAATTCGCCGACAGGTGCAGAGCTCTGGCACAGAAAATAGTCTGTAAGGCAGATGACCCGCTGGCCCAGCGCGTTAACCAAGAAAATGCGGAGCCCATGCTCTTGGCTGCCTTCGTTTGGGGTTTAATTGGTGTCCTGGGAATGCAATGTCTTTCCAACCTCAGACCATCCAGTAGGCTGTCTATTGCCCCTACGGTAGAACAAGCGGAGAAACAAAAGCGTTTCAACGAAAGTTTTATACTAAATTCGATCAAACACTGGCTACTCTCTAGGTCACCCGATCGTGACGATCGAGGTGAGGATAAATCGATAAATACGCACGCGAATAAGCAGAAATACAGAGCTTCGCGCAGCTCTGGCAAATTTACTTGGAATGCGCAAACTAAGACCGCACTCCGCTGCTATGAGTGCCAGGGAATCGGTCATTATGGCAGAGAATGCTCAAGGTTGAGACGTGAAAGTCAAAACACGCCCAGAAAGAAAAAGCGGAGTGGACGTTCGAGGCGTTCGCACTCGCCTGGCGATAAACCCACAAACGAGCCTAAACGGGGAGGCACCGACAAAAACCACGATCAACGAAACTAGTTAGAGGTGTGAGCGAAGACAGCTCCCGCCACCTCCACGCCCTTGAAAACGCTGTCAATAGACCCACGGCTTCCGTTCTACTGGAGCAGGGCACACCCATTATCACGGCAGAAATAGAGTGTACGACGAAAACTGATCGTAGATACAGGTTAACATATTTCGATACTTCAGTCTGGGGTATCGCATAGTGATTTGCGAAGCACTTCGGTAAAACCGTACGGAGCCTCTGGCGAAACCCTCGAGATTAGGGGCCAGCAGACTTTCTTTCGTATTTAACGAACACGAGTTCAAAGACTCGTTTTATGTGTGTTCGCTCCCCACTAAGGCAGCAGGCTTAGTCGGCACGGATTTTATGGATAAAACCGACGCCATAATTGATTTCGAAAAGGGCAAGATGTCGCTTACCGACAACTCGAGTGAGCCGAAGTTGTTTAGCGTTTCACCCATGCGGCAAACAGCCCTTAGTTTTCCTCAGGATAAAGAGGGACACAGCCCCAACCCAGCCAACAGGTGGCACTTGAAAAAGACAAGTACGTCAAACAGCAACGATAACGAAACAGCCTCCTCACAGGCCAGATCTTGGCTCAAAAGCCGTAGAAAATACGATTATAGAGCCAAGATTCCGGCAGGTTGTTATAGGAAATTTAGACACAGAGAAGGGGAGAGCCTTCCCTCATTAATCTGTATGGAACCCGCGATGGTACCTATTGAGGTCTATCCTGCGCGAGTACTCACGCGAGTGGGATCAAGGTCGAGGCTGCAGTTGCCGTCACTACAAGGCCACATAGTGAAGCACCTCGCAACTGTGTTTACGTCATGCTCACAAACTTCGGCAACGAAGCGCTGACGGTGTCCAAAGCCACTGTCCTTGCAATAGCTGAGAAAATCTCAGAGTGTATTGTGGATAAGATAAAGGTCAGTCTAGTTCTGGACATCCCCACTGACGCCCACGGGTGTGACAAGAATAAGGCGCCTTATCAGAAATTGCGAAAAGCAAAACTAGACCATCTACCATCCCATGAAAGACAGTTAATTGGGCCAGTATTGATAAAATACGACCACGTCTTTCTCGGTGAAGAATTAAATGATTTTCAAGCTAATAATGTAGTCGAATACGAGATACCGATAGAAGACAAGCCACCCGTAAGACGACCACCATATAGAACACCTTACGCCCTAAGGGACAAAATGAAAACCCAAGTAGAAAAATGTTAAGACAAGGAGTGATAGAGAAAGCTGCTTTCCTTGGTCTGCACCAGCCATTCTGGTCCCTAAGAAAAGCTTCGATGGCAAACCTAAGTTTAGGTTCTGTGTGGATTTTCGTGCCCTAAACGCCGTAACAAAGTTAAATTCATATCCGTTACCTGCAATGAACGAAGCAGCATCTACTCTATTCGGTTCCAAATATTTCTCCGTTCTCCACTGTTTCTCTGGGATTTTACAGTTCAGTATCAGGCAGCATCACCGGGAGCGTACAGCTTTCACGGTACCGTCCGGTCATTATGATTTCATACGCTTGCCTTTTGGCCGAGCCGATAGTCTCTCTAATGTTTAGAGGCTTATGGACAGGGTGTTAAAAAACTTGCTTGGCACGGAGCGTTATATTTATTTGAATTATTGTGTTATTTTTCTAGTACGGCCCAGAAGCACGCCCACAGGCTAGAGAATGTTCTACAACGCTTCGACCAGGCCAACCTACAGTTACATCCAAGGAAATGCGTTGTCGCACAACTCAAAGTTAACTACTTAAGGTTCGAGTTGTCGGAGAAAGGCGTATCGGCCACGTCCGATAAGGTGGAAGCCATTAAGGGCTACCCTAAACCCATGAAGGCCCGAGACGTCAAAGCATTCTTAGGCCTAGCCTTGTTTTACCTAGGTTAGTACCTAATTTCGCCGAAAGGGCGAAGCCTCTGACCGCACTGACGAGGCAAAACCAGCAGTTTTCTTGGGGGCAGGGTCAGCAGGAGGCGTTCGACAATTTGGAACACGGTACGATACTTGTACTGGCCTTCCCAAATTTTGGTTTTTTATCCTGACGACTGACGCCTCCAAGGTAGCTGTCACGGGCGTTTTATCTCAAGTTCAAAACGGAGTCGAGCGGCCCGTCCCTTTTGCGAGCAGGCAAAAGAACAAGGCAAGAACAAGCCTACACGTCTTCAGAATCAGATGTTAGCTTTGGTTTGGGCAACCAAATTTTTTCGTTGTATGGCCGCAAGTTCCTGGCCCGAACCGATCATTCTGCACACACTTATCTGCGTAACTTTTCGGATAAGAACCAGCGACTCACGAGGTGGTGTATGAAACTGTCTGAGTTAGACTTCACAGTAGAGCATAGGGCTGGTAAGAAAATCCCTCGCTTTGATGCGTTGAGCCGTCACTAGGCGCCATCTTAAACGAGGAAAATGTGACTAGAGAAGTTGTCCTTAGCGAACGGGCGAAAGACAAGTTCTGTCAAAAACTGGATCCAGGGACCTACCAGAGTAAGCGAGAGATTTTTGTGGGCCAGGAAGGCTTCTTATATCGGCGTAGAAATCCGGACCGTTATCAATTAGTCGTGCCAAAGTCGCTAATTCAAGACGCAATAAGAGTGAATCATGACCCCTCCTACGTGGCAGATCCGGATATAAAGAGAACGCACGATGTGATCGCGTTAAACTATTGATTGTCCAGCATGCGCAGGACCATTGAGGACTGTCCAGAAGTGCGACTCCTGCCAAAGAAGGAAGGAGGATCGGCAGTTTACTGCGCCACTAGCTTCCTTCGCGTTACCTGAAAGACAGTTTCAAATTACCTCAATGGACATCACCGGTCCATATCCCCTGACACCGGGCCGTAATAAGTATCTACTCACTTTTGTCGATTATTTGTCTAAGTATGCAGAAACTTATGCCATATCAGAACAGACGGCGGACGTATGTGCTCGAGTGTATGCTAGAGAGATCGTTACTCGTCATGGCACGGGTTCTGTCCTCGTGACCGACCAAGGCAGTGCTTTCAAGTCCCCGGTTTTTAGCGAGACATGTAAGGTACTAGGGATTCAGAGGATTTACACTTCCAGTTATCCTGAGTTTCAGGGAACGGCTGAGCGCTGGCATCGGACTCTCCACAAGGTCTCTTTCATCTTGTTAATTCCCATACGGATTGGGACGTTCAGTTACCTTTTTCTCATGGCGTACCGGGCAATCCCACACACCACCACAAGGTACAACCCATTTTATTTATTGCACGGGAGACATGTCGCTTTCCGTCAACGATAATTTGAAGGCCAAGTTTTCAACAAACGCTCGCGATATTGATCAGCGAATTGAAAGTTTAACGGCTAGTTTGATGTCAGCCTTTAGATCTATGAAATGGGCGAACAAAAGTCTCACCAGAGAAACAAGAAATATCACGACCATCGTGCAAAATACCATGAAATTAAAGTAGAGTTTTGGTGTATTTGTACGAACCTGCCAGAAGTCCCGGACTTTAAGCTGAATTCTTCCGGCCTTCGATAGGACCACGTCAGGTTACTGCAAACATTTTCACGTTAAATTATGCAATACAGGATCGTAAGGCTAAGAAACAAGCCATTCACTTGAACAGGTTCAAAGCTGCGCACGACTCGTCGCTGTGGAAGCCCATTAATGAACAAAGCCGTTGTAAGAAATCTAGCTGTCACCTGAGTCTATGGATAGCGGAGAGGAGGCTGAATTACTAGCTATATCCTTGCCGTTAGTACAGGAGGTTCCAGCAGGTGATCACAGGCCGCCTGTCCCGTCCCCTGTTGCGCCTGAACCCGCACAATCCCCCCTATATCAGAAAGATCCGATCCTTTATATGTCCCGCCCACAACACCAAGTTCCAGAAGAGAATTGCATCTGACAGAAACCGAACCCCCGGTTACTAGACCGAAGACTAGGATGTTGCCCCTAGGGGCTAGGCATTCAGCCGAGCAGATAGGGAACTAGTTTGATTTCTTTATATGAGCTACGTAGACAAATGGCATGACTTAGGCGATCCCTTTCTGTTTGTTACAGGATATTACCTGAGTGTTAGCACAACCAGTGCAGTAGCAGCTGAACCATTCATGGAACCCTTAAATCAGAGTGTCTTATTTCTCAAAGATAAAGACATCGTTCTGTCAAGCGACGCGTGGCATGTAGCCTTAGGCCTGAACGTTAGCACCTTTGAGGATGTGTTGTCCACTATCAAATCTCACCTAAGCGTAATTTTACTGAAAAAGCAAGACTTTGCCCCAATCTCTAAATTAAGGCAGGTAGAAACGTTGTTAGACAACATAGAGACCAGAATTTACGAATTCAAACAGCTATTCCCCAAAACAGAAACCCGGCGTAGCTTAATGAATTTTGGAGGCACTGTTCTTCGGGCACTTTTTGGTACGGCCACGGTTCGTGACTTACACCGGCTACACGAAGCCCTTGGTAAGTTACGCGATAAGAATTCTGAGGTCGTTCACTCTAAGCAAGTTACCTATATTCGGAACCTAAATTATGTTACTAATCTAAATACTGAAGCCCTTGTTAACTTGTCTACCATTGTGAAGGACAATGTAGTGCAGCCGCACGGTAGGTTCCAAGACGTTTCTAAGGATATTGCTTGGCTTAACGATACGTTGTGTGATCAGAGCGAACTGTACTTGCATGAGGCAACTAGAGTACTCATTGATGTTAGCGGTACAACAGATTGGTGAGCTATTTTCTTCAGTTCAGTACGCCCTTCTAGGAAAGTTGCCTGTTAGCTTATTAACCCAGGTAACACTACACAGCATTCTCATTAATATTTCTTAACACCTGCCTGATAATTATGAGTTAGTGTCTGGAACTAGGATACAAGACATCCACTTATATTACGAATTAGTGAAAGTCTCGTTAGTAGGCAACGCACATGTTATTCACTTAGTGTTGAGTGTCCCGTTGAAGACAGCTACAAAACTCTTCACTCTGTATAAGATAGTCGTCTTACCTTCGCGGTTGTCTATTGACACATTTATGAGTTACCAGTTGTATTACCTTTACTTTGGTCTGGCAGTGGATCAGCGGCACTATACGCTCCTTACGGAAGCAGATCTGCAACAGTGCACTGCAGGCAGCGTCACAATTTTTTCTGCAAAGGTTCCGCTGTACCACGCTATAGTTTTAACTTGCGAAGCGAGTTTGTTCTTCCAGAACTCGAATAGCTTCAACCTGTATCGGAAAACCTTGTTTCTCCATTACAAGACCCCAACACTTCAGCATCACGGGTCGAAGTGGGCGTACCATTTCCCGGAAACTCGTAAGGTCACAATACGTTGTCCTCAGGAAAATAACTGGACCTCACATACTGTGTCGCTTGGAGGAAGCGGTCTTCTACACAACGCGTCCACCTGCCACATCGCATCCCAGGAGATAAGGACATTGCCAGTACTGAGTAAGACCATGGAGCTACCCTCGACGCCCTACGGCTGTATCATTCCGGCGAACTTCACGCGGTTGAGCCATGAAGTATCCAGGATTGAAGCAGCGTTGCCTCCCGAAGCTACTAGACTCGACTATGTAAAAGCACGACTAGTCACGCCACGACAGTCATTCGATGTCAACACGCTGCTGCACGTGCATCAGAAATCGGTACACGCGGCACAAGAATCCTATTGGCTCCGATTGGCCACCATAATAGCCTGCATTACCACCGTCACACTGCTATTCTCCTTACGTTCTTATTTCCGGCTTCTAATTTTACGTTGTTTTCCCGCAAACACCACACCCTCTCCTGTCGCCACACCTCGAGTTTCTCCCGTTCCTAACTCGGAGCTCGAGCACGTAGAAACTGGAATTCGAAACATTGACCCCCAGGGACCTGTCACGTTCACCGCTTATGCACTGCCAAGTGCGCACCGCTCATCCCCGGCTTGAAGTCGTCGCTAATCAGCGACATACGAGCACACACGCTGACACCTCAAGGTCGCCGACACATCCCGTCTGGCAGGAAAACCGAAACGGCTGGCTCAGCAACATTGCTGTGACGCACTGACCTACACACTTCAGGACTTTTAACTAGTTGTGCAGTTATGAATTTGTTACGTGTTTACTTCTTTTTCTAGTTGTATAGTATTTAAGGACCCTGTGTGTTTAACATCCCATGTTTATTACGGTATTTATAATGTCATTGTTGAAAGAAAATTTAGTTCAAATACCTGTTCTTCCCGAATTTGCGTCTCAGTAGGGGGAGATGTAATGAACGTGGGATGTGGTATGTCACTTCTGTAATATTTGGGATTGTTTGACAACCTTAATGTAATTTAGTTATTTGGTAACTCACATGTAGCGCCAGCAAATACCTGACAGCTTGTCACAACTCCAAGGTTGTGTCCACTTGTAGCGTTGCTTATTGCAACCAAGGTTATTTTACTCATGGAATGCTTATCTCAGCATTCCGCCTGTGTATATATGTTCTCGGGGAAAATTACTCATGACTCATTCCGGCCTAAACCATTGATTCTGGCCCAGACCATTATTTTTGGTCTCCTTCATAACTCTGGCATATAGCACCACTCTCCTCAGTTCAACAGTGCACCTCAAGATTACGTCAGCAGGCTGCTCTACAATGGTAGAACTCCTCTTCGGTCTCACACTGCTCGGGGATAAGTCGTGTTGAGTTATCTGCCAGAACCACGAATCTATACTCTCGACATAAATTACTTATTCCAAATTTTACCCCCTTTACCGTGAATATGTAGAGTGGAAAGCTGACTTGCACACTCATCTAGTACATTTTGCACATTCTAGTCACCTAGTAAATAGATTATACCTCTTCATCCTACGGCCTATCGTGCTTGCACTACACCCTCCTACACTACCCCGTTCGAATCTCGCCAGGTACGCTTGGCTGGTGGCAACTACGTTCTACCATATCATTGCTTGATAACTAGAATGCCGGCGTCAGGATAGACAACGTCTGTACCCACTCCTACCCAGGCATTACACTATATACAAGTCAGAAATGGTTAAAAAAAATTTCCAAAACTTTCCCTCGTTGATTCGTCATTGTGTCGCACCATGTTTTTCTTCTGGCGTTGCTGTCAGCTGCTATTAGTAAACCTTGCCCTTTCAAATAATTTAAAATTTGTTCTGTTTTCCTAATATTTCAGTGTATTCGGCTTTGAGACACAAGGCATCGCAAACCCGAATACACCACAATTCTAAACTCGGGCAGATGGCGCTGAAAGGCTTGTAGCTCAGGACTGCCTCCTTCTCTGCTGAGATCGACGCCCGACGCCTGCAACAACTCGTTCACCTTGGGCAAGATCTTCCGCCCCTGCCTGTAGACTTTGTAGTCAGGATAGTTGGTCAATCTGGCCTTGGCAATCACCAAAGCGTGCGCTAGACAGTTCTCCGTGGCCTTCACTTCCACTATGCTCCTCTTCAGATGGGCCATCACGGACAGGGGTCTTCCTTTCGAAGTCGCAACCTTCCCAAACCCGACAGGCATTTATACAGAATGTACGTAGAACGTGAGGGTATCCAGGGCCTGGTATCTGGCGTTTGATTGCGTCACCTCAAACACGCTCCACAGGACGTCCCGCGAGATCTGATCCCTCCTGAAACTCAACCCGATCGGTCTGTCCGGTTGATGGTTGGCGTTGTGGATCGATATGCCAACCATATCACTAGGATCAAGATCGCGCAGAGAATATTCAAATAGCTCGTCCACTGTCGGCAAAATACTGCGCTGGGTCTTGTTCTGCTGCGCTCGTGGTAGGAGGAAGAGCAGTCATCCTCACGGTCAGCCGTCTTCCCTCAGCGCTGAAGCGCCTGTATTGGCGATTGACCCCGTCTTCAACAGTGAAGTATTCAGACATGTTCATCACACACGCACGGAAAAAACTCACTCTGTATCCGTACGATGTAAGCGGTACGACTGACGGACCACAAGTGATGCTAGAACGACTATCAATGCCTTTTATAGTACTCGGAATCACGTGTAGGGCGAATGGTTATTGAAAGCCGATCTGCACGTTGTCACGTCCCGTTTGTAAACGATCCGTTTAACGGCCCTGTAATCAGCACCGCAAAATGTCCCGAGCAATTGGCATAGCGACACGTTCTGCTCATGTAGGTTACAGGGTCTTGTCACGAATACCACTTTTTTAAATTCCAAGAATAATTTTGCCTGTCCACGTGTAATGACAGCACGACTTAATGTCCCGTGCAGTTGGTAGCGACACGCTTTGTGCTTATTCTGGTCTATGAACGACTCTCCACACCTTTTATAATACTTAGGTGAACGCCGATCGGCACGTTGTCACGTCCCTATTAATGGTTCCTTAATCATCACGACAAAATGTCCCGAGCAATCAGCATAGCGACGCGTTCTGCTCGTTTCGTTACAGAGTCTTGTCACGTATACCACTTTTTTAAAATTGCTTCTAAGAATAGTTTTTTTCTGTACACGTGTAATGACAGCACGACTTAATGTCCAGTGCAGTTGGTAGTGACACATGTTCTACATACTCAGGTCTCATAATGTCTGCGTTTAAGAACGGATTGTGTGTCATGTCTGCAAAGACAGAGTACTTGAATCGATACTGTATGCGGGTTAGGATAAGATAATTTAGCATGGCTAAATGTCCTATGCAAATGGCAATGACACATGTTCTGCTTATTTAGCTGTACAAGGTCATGTTTGATTCGAAGAATAGTCTATGCATCATGCCGGTTGCTTATGTTAGCCGTTTTTTCAGAGTTAGGATGATACATACTAATAAAATTGAAGTGAGGGGTGTAAATAAGCCAAGATATAAGCCATATCTGGTTTATGTCTGTTGAGACAAAATACAGGAATCGATACCGTTTGGGTTTGGAGAAAATAATTCATACTAATAAAAAACTGGGGTGAGGATTACAAATAAATAAGAATATAAACCATATCTGGTTATTATTATTATTATTATTATTATTATTATTATTATTATTATTATTATTATTATTATTATTATTATTATTATTATTAT
>Ga0268261_10004150_pt1 | contig 10801 bp, 13 predicted proteins | sample TergutNc150P1_FD_190353 | JGI IMG/M metagenome (GOLD analysis project Ga0268261, IMG submission 190353) | Nasutitermes corniger P1 segment gut microbial community from laboratory colony in Florida, USA - Nc150 P1 (SPAdes) (version 2) | ecosystem: Host-associated > Arthropoda: Insects >...
GTGGAACTTTACCAAGGTGGCAGTTTGCTTGGTTCGTGGCAGGGCAGTTATGCGAAAACGCCTAACAATGCCATTCGGTCGAATCCGAATATGTATTTGTTGGAGATGCGTAAGCGCGGTAACCAAGTCCGCATCTACTCCGGCACTTCCAACGTGCTGCGGTTTACGGCATCGGTCAGCCCGACCACCGGCAACGCTGGCATCCAGAGCGATGGGCCAATCAAATGCGAACTGCTGCGCCTTGGTGAGGCGTGGGTTTATGAGCCGTATGAGGCGTTCGACGTGACCATGCCAGACGGCACCACCACAAACTACGGGCGCATAAGCCGGAGCGGGGTGGTGTGGGATAACGAATTCGAAGTCTTTACCCTCCAAAACAATGTCGAAGAATTATCCACCAGAAGTGATGACATTTCAATGGATTACGACTTCTACCACTCCGCCGTTTTACCAATTGCCTGTAATGCGGATTACCAAACGGTATTCACCCCAAGGGATATTAACATTTGGTGTTCCCGGCTATTCCTCGGTGATAGTGAGGGGTTCGGCATCGTCTACTACCAAGACGTAGATTCCCTGGTCTATTGGGCGAACCAAGCCGCCTACCGTTGGAACCTAAAAGGCTTCGCCCTGTGGTCACTAGGCCAAGAAGACCTCCGCCTCTGGGAGGCTATGCCTCGCCAGGTTTGACCTATTGATTGGTCACTTTGTAAACGTCGCCTTTATCGTCGTAGGTAATCCACTCGCCAATCGCGGTGCCATTAACGAAGTGGCCGGAACGTTTTAGCGTGCCATCTACCCGATACCACTCCCAATAACCATCAGGTTGATTGTCAGCATTGATTTTGCCTTTCGACCAGACGGTGTTCCCGTTGGCGTGGTACTTGATGAGAAACCCATCAACCACCTCTGACTTCTTCTCGCTCGGCACACACCCATTATCCAGCATCTCGCAACCTTGCGGGGTGCTTTTCGTTTTACCCAACAAGGAGGTAACCGATATGAAATTTATTTGGCCCAACCTAGAAGCCATAACCGCCGTGGTCGGTGGCTTCCTCGGTTGGCTTTTTGGCGGCATCGACGGCCTGGTATTCGCCCTGATTACATTTGTGGTGTTGGACTACGTAACCGGGGTGCTGGTCGCCATCGTGGAACGCAAACTCTCATCCGAGGTCGGCGCCCGTGGCATCGCCAAAAAAGTAACCATCTTCGCCCTCATTGGTATTGCGCATTTGATTGACCAGTTCGTATTGCATTCCGGGGCGACTTTGCGTACTGCGATTGTTTTCTTTTACATCGCTAACGAGTGCCTTTCCGTTATCGAAAACTCAGTCCGCCTCGGCCTACCCGTACCCGCCAAATTCAAGGAAGTTTTAGAGCAAATCCGCAACAACAACGATGGAGGAACCACCAATGAATCTGCATAAACTACTTCTCACCAACAACAACTGTTATCGTGCCGGGCGCACCATTAAGCCGCGCGGCATCATGGTTCACAGCACCGCTGCTAATAATCCGAACCTGAAACGGTATGTGGGGCCAGATGACGGGCTGCTCGGCAAAAACGCTAATGGTAATCATTGGAATCAGGCCACTCCGGATGGGCGGCAGGTTTGCGTTCACGCTTTCATTGGCAAACTCGCTGACGGGTCGGTGGCGACTTATCAGACGTTGCCGTGGAATTACCGGGCCTGGCATTGCGGCTCCGGGGCCAAAGGTTCCGCCAACGATACCCACATCGGCTTCGAAATCTGCGAAGACAACCTAACCGACTCCGCTTATTTCGCAGCGGTTTACCGGGAGGCCACCGAACTATGCGCCCACCTGTGCAAGGAGTACGGGCTTGACCCCACGGGCGATGGCGTAATCATCGGACATGTTGAGGGCCACCAACGCGGCCTGGCCAGCAACCACAGCGACCCGGTTTACTGGTTCACCAAGCACGGCAAATCAATGGCCACATTCCGAGCCGACGTCAAGAAACTACTCACGGCACCGGCCACCCCAGTGCCGCCAACTCCACCAGCACCACCGGCACCAGCGGCAACAAAGTCGAACACGATTTACCGAGTCCAAGTCGGCGCATTCACCGTCAAAACCAACGCCGAAGCAATCCTCAAAGAGGTCAAAGCGGCGGGCTTCACCGGCGCCATCATTACCCGTTCCTAACCAGTTTCTAGTTTTTGGTACCCAAGCGCCCCCTTGCCGTCTGTACATGGCAACGGGGCGCTATTGCCATTTGTGCCCCCTGAGCCAGTGAGGAGGCCAACCAATAATGGATGACCTGCAAAAACAGAAGATACGGAACCTACGCCACCAGAAGCAGAGCTACACCGAGATTGCTTCGGCATTGGGATTGCCGCTCAACACCATCAAGTCGTATTGCCAGCGCAACGGGCTGGGCGGCAACCAGATCATTGAACCCAGCAAAGCCGGTGCTTTTTGCCGAAATTGTGGCGCTACGCTGGTTCAGGTTCCTGGGCGTAAGCGGCGCCGCTTCTGCTCTACGGATTGCCGAGTGGTGTGGTGGAAGCAAAACCCTGACCAGCTACAGCAAAAAGCAACTTACCATTTCACCTGCCCCGGCTGCGGCACCGAGTTCTCTGCTTACGGCAACGCGAACCGCAAATACTGCACGCACGCTTGCTATGTGGCTGCCCGCTTCCAGGTGGCGGCATGAGTGGCGAGGATTTTGAACGTGAAGCGCAGTATCAATGCACGATGGCGGTACTACGCCAAATGGTGACCGTGGGATTGATAACCGAGGCCGAATTAGTGGCTGCCGAGCAGTTATTGCTTAGCAAACTAAAGCCGCTTTTGGGGAGCTTGGTTGCTCTAGCGCGTTGACTAATTTTGATACCAGAGTGAGTAATAGGTATCGAAGTTAGGAGGCGAAAACTGTGCAAATCATTAGCCATAAACCGCAAACCCGGCGGTGCCGGAATAAGAATTGGACAAGGCGCCAATTTAAACGCGAGAGCGGTTACCAAATCACCATCGCACTAATCCGGGTAATGCTGGCTGATGGGGTTATTACGTCTTCTGATTTTGCGGATATGGATGATTATCTGCTTACCAAATATCAGCCTCACCTTGGTCTGTTACGAAAGGAAATACCACATGCCGCCTAAGAAGAGTATTACGGTTATTCCACCTACGATTAGCCGGTTCACGTCAGCGCCGATTAGTGAGCAGCGGCGCCGCAAAGTAGCCGCCTACGCACGGGTTTCAACCGACCACGCCGAACAACTCACGTCCTACGAAGCCCAAGTGGATTATTACACGAAGTTCATTACCGACCGGGCGGATTGGGATTTCGCTCAGGTTTACACCGACGAGGGCATCTCGGCTACCTCGACATCGAAGCGGGAGGGGTTTAAGAAGATGGTGGCTGCCGCCATCAATGGTGAAATTGACCTGATTGTCACCAAGAGCGTGAGCCGCTTCGCTAGGAACACCGTCGATTCCCTATCCACCATTCGCAAACTCAAAGAACACGGTACCGAAGTGTTTTTTGAGAAAGAAAACATTTGGACTTTCGATTCCAAAGGCGAGTTGCTGATTACGATTATGAGCAGCTTGGCCCAGGAAGAAAGCCGGAGTATTTCGGAGAATGTGACTTGGGGGCATCGTAAACGCTTCTCCGACGGCAAAGTATCACTAGCCTATTCGCATTTTCTGGGTTATGACAAAGGCGAAAACGGCACCTTAAAGTTGAATGAGGCGGAGGCGGTCATTGTTCGGCGCATTTACGCCATGTTCCTAGAGGGCAGCACACCCCACCAAATCGCCAAAGCCCTCACCGCCGACGGCATCCTCAGCCCTGGTGGTAAAGAGCAATGGCATGAACGCACCGTGCGCGCCATCCTGACTAACGAAAAATATAAAGGCGACGCCCTGCTGCAAAAGTCATATACGGCTGACTTCTTAACTAAAAAGCAGGTGGTTAATCGGGGTGAAATACCCCAGTATTATGTGGAGGGTGCCCATGAGGCCATTATTGACCCGGTGGTTTTCGACATGGTGCAACAAGAACTGGCCAACCGGGGCCGGGGCAAAAACCGGCATAGCGGTACCGGGTTGTTCTCGTCCCGGATTAAGTGCGGGGAATGCGGGTCTTGGTATGGCGCCAAAGTGTGGCACTCCAACAGCAAATACCGGCGTACCGTTTACCAGTGCAATCACAAATGGGAGGGTGACCAGAAATGCGGCACACCCCATTTGACCGAAGAAACCATCAAACGCGAATACCTCGCCGCACTCAACAAACTGCTGGGCAATCGTAAAGAGTTTTTCGCTAACCTACGCGAAATCAAAGCCGAGTTGTTTGATGGGTTGAAGTTGGAGGCGGAGCGGACTGACCTGCAATCCGAACTAGCCGTGGTCGCCGAGCTAATCCAAAAGAACCTCCCCGCCAGCGCCAATATTGTCCTAGATGCCGAACGTCAAAAACAACTTGATGCACTTATTTGCCGCTTCGATGCCGCCAAAGCCCGCATCACCGAAATCACCGAAACCATCACCAGCCGTAACACCCGCCGCGACAGGCTAGACACTTTCATCCGAGAACTCGCCCAGCAGCCAGACCTAATCAGCGAATGGGACGACCGCCTCTGGGTTACCCTAATCGACCACGTGACCGTTGGGGCGGGTTACAACATGACATTCACATTCAAAGACGGCACGCAAATCGTGGCAGGTGTTTGAAGCCTCCGTTTTACCAAGGGGCTTTTTTGTTCTGGTAAACTCTCACTATGAGTGTTGCCCAGCCGCTACCAGCGATAAGTGACTCCGTGCCCAGCATCGACCGGATTAAGAGCTGGACTGGAACCGAGTTGCGGGCTAGTCTCGCGCTATCGAAAGAAAATACGCCTCGGGGCCGCGCCGAAGCGCAAATGTGGGAAGAACGTAGGCTTGATACCCTGCGTGATATTCAAGAACGCAGCGAGGCACAAAGTAGCAGCGACCCGGCTGACGTGGCGCTGGCGCGGTCACTATTTCAATGAAAGCACTCATTCTAGATAGCGAAGCAATCAGTCAATTAGCAAGGGGCAAATCGGGGCGTGCAAAAACGCTTTACTCCGAAGCTGTAAACAACAGCGTTCTAGTGGCGGTTCCCGCTGCGGTTCTGGCCGAGCAATTCCGGGGTGGGAAACACGACCAGGTGCTGCAATCATTTCTGGCCCGTAACAGATGGATAGCAATCTACGATACCGACATCAAATTGGCTCAGTCAATCGGCCACTTACTCGCCAAAGCGCACCTCGGTTCCGAACATCACGTCGATGGCGCCGTAGTAGCAACTGCCCTCGATATGGGTGGTGGCGTGATTCTCACTTCAGACCCAAATGACCTGGAACGCATAGCCGCCGGGCATCCCGCAATCAAAATTATCCCGCTTTAACGCTTAGAGCCATCCATCGGTTTCAAGCATCGCCGTGGTTTCGTCGGCATCAACTAAACTGAACTCATAGCCACAAATGTACCACCGCGCGTTTGGCTCGCGGCCCGGACAACCAATAAGAGCAATTTGGCATGGGAACCTCGTTCAGATGGCGGTAACTGAACAAACATCCGCGGCTATTTGATTTTCGCGGGGGGGGGGATATTTGCGTGCGTGAATGACTCCGAATTGCCCTCCGCGCAGACTGAGGCTACCGCGAGTAGCCACGAGGATGCAACTCGTCGCCACATCGCAGAAGTCGAACGCCTATTGGGTGAAGGCTGCGACCCAACGATGGTGGGGCAAGTTTTTCGCGCCCGCAAAGCGGGTTTAAGCGCTGAAGATAGTTTTAGCAGTCACGGTAACAATGTTCTTTCCAACTGGGTCGCCGAATATAATTATTTTTTCCCTAATCGCATCGCAGCGCTGACCACTGGTGCTTTGCCAGTCGGCAAGGCAAATATTGAATTCGCAATTCAGGATTTAAAACGTTGGTCAAAACGCCAAATTAAAACAATATACGGGACAAAGGTTGTTATTCCGGAGGCTGTTAGAACTGCCATGCGAAAAACTTTAGCGGTATTCGAAGCAGTATTGGCGAAAGAGCTGCCTGTTACCATACCGCGTACTGAAGCTCAAAATAAAGCTGTAACGAATTCCCCTCAAAGGTATTCACTGCCGGAAGTTCCTGAGACGCTCAAGCAACGATTCGCAGCCGGGTTCCTCTCCGGCTGTTACGGAGATAAGTCACCCTGGAACAAGGGCAATTGGGCGCAAACATTTCCAACTGAACCGCTACTTAGCGTAGTGCCCTGGCCCCTCGGGCGGCGCCAAGCTGTCGAGCTATTCCATAAACTCATTAGTGCTGAGGATATCCGTGGCGCTTTCATTGTTATGAACCTGTGGGGACAACAGCTCAATGGTGGCACCCGTACTGCCGCGATGCTCAGCGGCAAAGGTCTGAGTGGTAAAGGCAAACTTACCGAGGAGCAAGTGATTGCTCGGCTTAAACATTCTGTTGAACTTGCGGTGAGCGGGCCGGATGGAGTAAACGAAGCCTACCGTTACTTAAATAACAATCACTTCAGTAAGAAGAATCCTAAAGGCGCTGGTCACATCCCGAGCTTGGGTTGGTCATTCTTCACAAAATGGCTCTACTTTGCCACAGCTAAAGGGAACCCGTATGCACAGGGAGCCACACCTATTCTCGACAAAGTAGTTCGCGAGTGGTTCTTTTCAAACACCCAAGTAAATCTTAACGAAGAGACAATCGCTAATTACGAACTGTATTGCGAAATCTTAGGCTCCTGGGCAGCTTCAGCGCATGAACATGGTGCCAAGGAGCAATGGACACCAGCCATGATTGAAGAAACCATTTTCGACTTGGAAAAAGGCCGCTGGGCATAACGAACGTTAGCTGGATATTAATTCCACCAAAAGATCTACTCACCATCCAATAATTAAGGAACAACTCACATGGCTCAACTAAAAAAAACTTGCATTAATGACCATAGTTGCCGGGGGGATGCCGCATTCTGTGCAGAATGTGGCTCGCCAGCAACCGCTGTAGTGGTTTGCGATTGCGGATTTGAAAACTCCACAGAGAGCGCTTTCTGCGGCGATTGTGGAAGCAGCTTAAGTTTATCAGCTGCCGATGGTAATCGGAAAGCCACGGCCAAAACAACCTGGGCGGGCAAGAAGAAGGTACTTGTAATAGCAGCGGGTATTGTTGTGGCAATTTTGGGAATCGTTGGGGGCGTTATCGGCACCGGGCATGGGCAATCCGATTCCCGGGATGCTTCCTCATTAACAATCGACGAGATTACCGAATCGATGGTGCGCTTGGGCTTCTGCAATGAAACACCGACAGGTGGGTCTCCAACTTTGGGCGCAACTGCATTTAGGTATTCATGCAATTTTGGCCCCGATAATCTAATGCTCCAATTAACTGTGTTGGCGGTTCGGGGGGATGGACGTGTAGACCCGACTGAACTCAACCGCCTCCAATGCAGAGTGGTGGATGAACGTCCGAATGCCCTCGTTCTCAACCGGACAATTATCACAACTCGTGATAATTTTGTAAATAGCCTGTTGACTGGTATTCCGAATCCTTCAGCTACCATATTGCCTCCGGAATTAGCTAATCATTTTGATGACATTGGGTTTTTGTGGTGTGAAGCATTTGTAGTGAGCTTACGGTAGGGAATGTAACATGACTATTTCTAAATTTTGCACAGAATGCGGTGCAGCTTTCGACCGTATCGTTAAATACTGCGCCTATTGCGGCACAATGGTCGAATCCGTCGGCGATTCACCACCTCTAAAACCAACATCCCGGCCCCCATTTGGTCTTTTGCGCAAGCCCGGCCGCAAAAACGTCATCATCGCCATCGCGTCAACCCTTGGAGCAATCGCACTAACTCTCGGTTTGTTCCCATCGGCAATTTTTGGGCTGGGTCAAGCCGGTGCCGCCGATAGTGTCGCTTATAGCGCCGAACCTCAAGTAATAGAACGCTGGCAGTGCGCTCTCACTAGCAGCGAGGAAGAATGGGTTTTCTATCGTGACGGAACTTACACCAGCGTATCTCCATTCAGTGATACTGCTGGCACATGGGAAATAAGCAATGACGGTAATGCGCTGACCATTGCGACCACCGCATCACGGATCGATGGAGGTGAATTCGTACCCACTGACGATTGGATGCAATTCGAGTTATTCGACCATACTGCAAATTCTGTGCGGATGGACTTGCGTTACATAAGGGATGTAGATGGCGGCATCATGGACATGTGGGCCGACACGCAAGAACTCCGCGATGTTATGGGACGCCAACATCCATTATTCGGTTTGACCCGCGTGCAAGCCCGCAACCAAACTGCCTCAACCTGTGCTCGTGAACTGATTACGGACGGCCTCTTCCAACGGGTAAGCGAGTACAATTTGGTGGCTCAACAACAGTTAGATGTTGAAAGCGACACACAAGAACCAGAAAATCAAAACCAACTCGTTGGCTCTTGGTCGATGCAAGTTGTTTCACAGGACGGCGTATTCTATCGGGGGCAAATGGTGTTGGATGCCGACGGAACGTTCAGTTCTACGATGTTTGATCAAGGTTGGCTCGAATACTCCCGTAGTAATTCTGGTAACTGGTTTATTGATGATTCGGATTTCATTCATTTTGTTGACGAATGGGGTGCTATACATGATCCGCTACGTATCGCTTCAGTAACGAGCAGTCAGATTATAATCCCGCTCGGGGGAGATGATGATTACTGGGATTGGGGTAGGGAACCCGGATGGGGTTATGAGATTTGGCATGCGATTGGACCCAATTGCCAGCCGACGGAAACCTGGTTCTGCGGATTATCGTAATTGTTTTTGCACACAGCAAACTGGAATTTGCACACAGCCGAGGCCTGATGTGGGCCGCGAACCCAAGTTTGCACACAGCAAACTGGAATTTGCACACAGCTTGGCGGGCCGATAGCGCGGTGAGGTAGCGTTTTGCATCAAGGGTGAGTAGCAATAAGCGAGTAGCAACCGTCAAGCTGACCAAGCGGAAATGGCTTGCGAACAGAACGACTTGATTTTGGGCCGCTGACCTGCTAGTTTATGAATTTGCACCCAGGCAATGAATTTTGCGCCCAGCGGCACTCCCGGCTAAGGAATTATCTAATTGTATTAGACTTCGGATTGTTATTTCTATTAAGCTGCCAATTTTGATACAATCGCCTAATTCGCAATTCGTTATCGATAACGTTACCAAAGGCTCGAAAACCGCGCAATCATGCGGTTTCTGAGCGGTACTGCCGCAATGGATAACGCGCTTTGGGATGCGGCGAATTGGGCGCGTCCGGGCGGCTAACCGCGCTGGCGTTCTTGCCGTCATAGCCGATGCACCCCCTTACCTAGCCTACAAGGAATTATCTAAATGTTTAGCCATTATCTAAAAGTTAAAAAAAGGAACGAGAATCAAATAAAGGTTAGGCAGTCTTTGTAATCAGGTTTGCATTGCGCCAGCTAACGATTGTCACTGCGGTGTATAAAGCGGCTTCGGTTTCAGCAGCGGTGACACCTCGGATTGACCCGTCAGGTTGCGCGTGCCTCTCCTGGTTCTTCCATATCGTATCAAGTGCTTCGATTAGCACCGTACCACCGTTATCCAGACCACCTACTGACCATTTCTCTTTAGTGGCTTTGATATGGTTTATAGCTTTCCCAAGAGTTCCAACAGAGTCACGTGGAATGGTTATGGGTAGTAACGCAGCTTCAACTGCCAGGACTAGGTGACGATAGGCTTCATCGTAGTTAGGATTTCGCCTATAACAGCACATCCACGCAGTTCCAATCGCTGCTCCAGCGTCGAGGCCGGATTGACTAAGGCTAGTAACCGTTGCCTCCATCGCCTCATCTACCCGGCGTGCTAGACCAAATGGCTCGGCGAGGTTAGACCGCCACATTGAACCACCTGTGGACAGTATGTGTTCTAGTTCCTTTGCAGCAGGCTCGCGCACCGGCCCGAAAACGGACTGCGCGGGCGTTTGTATGAGTACACCGCCACCGAGGGTTAAGAGGGCGTCGATAATATCTAGCTGTAAGTCGGGTTCGGCAGTTCGCCAAAACTCACCCACTGGGTAGTCAAGCAGCCCAAACGTTCCAAGATTCGAGTTAGTTCGGATAGGTTGCCGTAGCATACGTGCAATTACCTGGCCATTTTCAAGGCGATCCCCAAGTTCTTTTTCGAGCGCCAATAGCCATGTGTAAATTGACTGCGCCAACCAGGACGGCACCCCATCAACCAGGACTGCGGTGACATTAGCCGTCTTGTTCTTTTTGCGAGCTGATAGCGGATTCCACCCCCGTTTCGGGTAGAAGTTTACGTCAAACTGCCCAACGGTTTCTACACCGGTGGGTAAATACAACCCGGACTGGGCCATTGCGTTCTACGAGGGCGAGGTCAAGCACATCTACTTTGTGGCTGAGACCAAAGGCGATATGTCCACCTTGGAACTACGCGAAATTGAGAAAGCCCGCGCGCACTGTGCGAAGGAGCATTTCCGTATTATCAGCAACGACACTGTCAAATTCGGCGTAGTGGACAGCTACGACGAACTCTGGAACCTAGTAAGCAGGTAAACCAAAATGGTAGTTGAGAGAGTCACTTCCACCGGCGCGGTTCCGCGATTGGCACTCTTTAGCCATCAGCGCCCAAATTGGCTCCGAAGACCTACACAAAGGCCCAAACGGCCAAGTCGGCATCGAATTAGTCTTCAACTTTTCCGATGGCTCCACCGAAACCAGGTTCATCGATCTGTTCTAGCCAGTTATTTGGCTCGGATCGTCAGTAATTCCCTCCA
>Ga0268261_10004151_pt1 | contig 10800 bp, 10 predicted proteins | sample TergutNc150P1_FD_190353 | JGI IMG/M metagenome (GOLD analysis project Ga0268261, IMG submission 190353) | Nasutitermes corniger P1 segment gut microbial community from laboratory colony in Florida, USA - Nc150 P1 (SPAdes) (version 2) | ecosystem: Host-associated > Arthropoda: Insects >...
GGGGGGGGGGGGCCAATGATCCCTGTTTCCATTAACAGGGTTAAATCTCATCCCTCAATGTAGAGGCAGGCAAGTGCCCAGTAACTGGTCACTAGTATGATAACTTATCTATGGATGACACTTTGTTACTGAATAACTGTTTCTTGGTGTGAGAAGAAGCAAAAGCCATTCCTGTGACCTTTGGGCCTTGTAATGATCATTAACAAAGAGACCACAGCACCACAGGGTTCATCCCTGTTCATGGTCCTAAATTACTCTTTATCTAGTTCTTGTGTGTCAAACTAAATCAACGGTATTCATTCAAATAAATCAAACCAACCAGACACACCAATCTCTCAGATTTATTGCTCGTAGTTTAAATACAGCTCAACATGTTTCGGGCATCCTCATGCCCATCATCAGGAGTTCATAAACTGCAGTAGCCGCCTCCGGTTTACCGTTGGAACGTGGTGGTAGCAGTGTCGTTGGTCACGGTTGGTCCGGACTGACCACGACCAACGACACTGCTACCACCACGTTCCAACGCTAAACCGGAGGCGGCTACTGCAGTTTATGAACTCCTGATGATGGGCATGAGGATGCCCGAAACATGTTGAGCTGTATTTAAACTACGAGCAATAAATCTGAGAGATTGGTGCATCTGGTTGGTTTGATTTATTTGAATGTATGATGATGCACTGACTTACAAACGGTATTCATTCTTTGAAGACCACAGCATTTCCGTTTCTGTAACCATTTGGTGATTATTTTTTAAGCAAATTCAACAAATTGATTATATAAACATAACAGTTTGTGGCTACAGAGATGACTGCAAACTCCATAAATAATCCCTTGAGAAAAGTGTTGTGTGAACAGACAGGAGCTGTGTAGATCAGTAAACAGAAGCTGGGGCAGATAGCTTACTTAAGCTGAATACTCACCACACAAGTAATAGACTAGAGCACCAAATGCAAGCTGTACAATAACACTGACAATTTCCAAGTTTGATGGACTTTTAGGGTATGTAATGACAGGACGCAGCGCATAGAAAAATGGCTGCAGTATCATCCAGCACGATTTCCCAAATGTGTTGCAAAACAGCTTGGCCCAAAGATGTTGGAAGATTACCAGTAACTATCTTCCCATCTTACTGATTCAATGGCTTACTTACTAAACAACTAATTATACTACTCAGATTCTACCGTCACATGCCACAACCCATCTACCCAGGAAACCACTACTTGCTAATTAACTAAAAATTCAACACCATTAAATCTCTTTTAGTTTTCTGGATTACTGGTGACACCCATTACTGGTGACACCCATTGCTGGTGACACCCATTACTGGCGACACCCATTACTGGTGACACCCATTGCTGGCGACACCCATTACTGGTGACAACCATTGCTGGCAACACCCATTACTGGTGACACCCATTACTGATGACACCCATTGCTGGTGACACCCATTACTGGTGACACCCATTCCTGGTGACACCCATTACTGGTGACACCCATTGCTGGTGACACCCATTACTGGTGACACCCATTCCTGGTGACACCCATTACTGGCGACACCCATTCCTGGTGACATCCATTACTGGTTACACCCATTGCTGGTGACACCCATTGCTGGTGACACCCATTACTGACGACACCCATTACTGGTGACACCCATTACTGGTGACACCCATTACTGGTGACACCCATTACTGGTGACACCCATTACTGGTGACATCCATTACTGGTGAGACCCATTACTGGTGACACCCATTACTGGCAACACCCATTACTGGTAACACCCATTACTGGTGACACCCATTACTGGTGACACCCATTACTGGTAACACCCATTACTGGCGACACCCATTACTGGTGACACCCATTACTGGTGACACCCATTCTCCACATTAGGTGAAATAAAAAAAATTACAAGCATCACATAACACATTCTTCATTAAACAAAACTTCTGTGATTAAGCAAATAACTAACGAGACATATTTTGGCCATCACTTAAGTTGCAATAAATTTGTCTCTAAATTTTACTGTCAACATTATGGAACATTAGTGACATCAGACACACACCATACAGCATGGTGATCTAAAAAGCATGTGGTCTTGCCTTTTTCAGGAAGGAATTACTGCTAATAATGATATTTATTGCCAATACACACACTACAGTGGACTGTTCTACTGGCTATACCTTATTTACTGCATGTGGACCTTGCATGCTCCCCAGTATACCATGTACGACAGACTTAAGAGTATCCTTGGTATATAGCACAAACAACCAAACAAGAAGTAAGTAGGAATGATGATCTTTAAAACAATGGCCCTGTACATCAGTACACAAAATAGGTAAAGCCCTATTTGTACATATTATCTTGTCACTGCCAATAAAATAAAATAAATAAAATGTCATTTGTTTTATAATGTTATAGTTTTCTCAACAAATAACACTCACACTTCCCATAAACCATGTTCAAAAATTTAAATACCCCCTCTGGTCAGTTAAACGTTAAACTACCTCAAATAAACCAGCCAAAATGAGAGAGTAAAGGTGAAGGTCACCCTGGAACAGGCCATGAAGGCCCAGAGGGGGAGTAGAGGTATAGCTTTACTCTTTCTTTAATCTCGGCGCTAGATTGGGGAGGGTGGTCAAGGCCATGCCCTGGCCGCTTTACCAACAGGAAAGAAACCTGGTACCCATTGTATAGGAGGCTTGTTGGGCCCCAGGGCTGTTCTGGACGTGTGGAAAACTTTGCCCCAACCGCGACTCGAATCCCAGACTATCCAGCCTGTAGCAGGTTGCTATAGCATAATAAAAGAGTATGTAAAATTTTTATATTTGTGAACCATCTGTACATAATGCAAAATCTGTATCATTAACATGCAAATGTCTCTTGAGATCCATATTGATATATCACTTAGGTGTATATTTCAATATATTTTATATTAGCTATCAAACGGGAACAGGTGACTTTCACTCATTACATATCTTGGTATCCCTATTTTTATGGGTTACCAATTTTTAGCATAACCTAACCACACAGCCTGGCACTAAGAGGGACCTTGGCACTATATGCATGTGTGTGGTCAGTCTCACACTCCACCTGCTTTACCGTTAGGGAAAATGCCTGAGTACCAACTGAACAGGAGGCTGGATGGGCCAGAGATTTGGCCTGGAAGGCCTGTAGAAGTGAAAAATCTCTTGACCCTGCCAGGAACCTAACCTAAATTACTCATTCATCTATGCGGGCCACAGCCTACCAACCACACCAACTGCAATACCACAGCTCCACTTTTAGAGTCTGTCTTATCCTGAATATATGTTTCATATTTGTAAAAGACTGCCTGTAGAAGTGAAAAATCTCTTGACCCTGCCAGAAACCTAACCTCAATTACTCATTCATCTATGCGGGCCACAACCTACCAACCACACCAACTGCAATAACACACCTCCACTTTTAGAGTCTATCTTATCCTGAATATATGTTTCATATTTGTAAAAGACTGTCTTTACAACAGCCACTTCTTGTTTATGAAGAAATGAATCTGCAAGTAATATGAAAATGGACTAAAGCAAAAGGGAGACAATGACTAAGCTAATTTTAACTTGTACTTTACAGTTCTGTGTGTCATTTAGCTAGAAGCTATGTGCCTGTTGTATGACAGGCTGCCATTATATTCAGGCACTATTTCACTCTGGTTGTGCTTCACGTACAACTGCTTCTTAAGCATGACTTCAGGTTTCTGTTACAAAGTAGATGAGAACTGCACTCCTCTGGGTTATTATGCAGCGAGCAGATGTAATTATTTACCAATGTAACATTTGTTGTATGTTTTCTTCTGGGTAATTCCCCGGCGCCTGAATATTATATGCCAACATTTCGGAACACTCTGTCTGTTCCATCTTCATAGGCAGGTAGGTGCCTATGAAGATGGAACAGACACAGTGTTCCGAAACGATGGCATATAAAATTCAGACGCCTGGGAATTACCCAGAAGAAAACATAAAACATACAGAACATGGCAAAAGTTTGAAATCAAGAATGTAACATTTCCTGATCTTGTAGCTGCAAACTTGCTGAATATACAACATAGCATGCAAGGCTGACAGCTGCACTGTGATGCTTAGACAACTCACACCACACACAATGTGGCCAATAAAAGTATGTTATGCATCCAAATTCATACAAATTAATACAAGCCTCTGATTGGTTGACTGCACTTTTGCCATCTGTAGCGAAAAGTGTGAAGTGCAAACTACATCACATTAAAAGATGTCACTAAAACACACCAGGAGTCCTCCCTGCCCAATGCATTTCCCATGAGGTTGAAACTGCACAAGCTGAGGAAACTGGCAAAGCCATATTTTTGGATACAGGTAAGTCTAATTGTAAGTGACTTCTGCTGCATAACTTTGCTTTAATGCGACTTGAAAATTTACAACACTTTTAAATTGAAGCAATATTTTTCGGTTAAATGCAATTTTGAATAGATAACCAATATATATACTTATCTTCTGTAGAGGCTAGCAAAAAAGTGACATCACTGTCACACATTCAGTCAAGTGTAAGGATAGATTACATCGGTGATGTAATCATGCAGCTCATTTAGTTTCCTCTTCAACAGCACTGCCTTTTCTTCACAACATGAGTGAGAAACATAAATCTACATCACCTAGCGCAATGGAAGTGAAAAATTGGTGAAAGGCAATTGGTACTGAACAGAAATTAGAAGCAATATGCCAAATCATAAAAGGGTAAACGAAGTGTTACATGTAGTGTAATGTTAGGCTTGTTCATAGTAGTGTACTTACGTGATAATGCTGGCAGAATTAAAGAAAGGGCTTGGTCTGAAAAGCAAGTGTTTGTGCAGCAACACTACCACAGTGCTATCGGAATGTACTGTAGCAAAAATGTATGAGTCTCTTACATTTTTAATGCATCATAAATAAATAACACATTTTATATAAATGTATGTATGCTGTATATAAATGTATACATTACATATATACTCTATAGTCCCTGTATGTCCACTTGTGGTATAGTCATGCAATATATAGGATGAGGTTGTCAATCCCCTAACCCCTATAAAATGCACTTTTTAAAATGGGAATTTTGTGTTCAATCTGTGTGATGTTCTCCACGAAGGTAACCCTGCTGTAAAACAAGACCTGCTTATATTACATCTATTCTTCCTTCTTCTCCTCCTGCTGCTGCTGCTGCTGCAGTCACCAACACTGTCACCGCTGCCACTGCTGCTAATTACTTGACACACACAATGTCTGAAATTTCATTACATTAAACCCTGTAGATAATTATAAGGTTATTATGTATTTTTTCTAAAATACTAACTAAAACTCTTAAGCTTCATCTCTGAATAACAGTTGGACAATTGTATTATGCTTCTGAACAGTTCAAAGTCATGAAATCTTAAGCCTCACTGCCACATTTACAAAAGCTCAACATGACCTTAATATAAGCCAACTGTAACTATGTTGTCACTTCACACAGTATTGTTTAAACATCCAAATTAATAAAATGTTATTAATACATATATCTCTAAAGTGGTAAGTTTGTTCAACATGATCAAATTCAGCAACTTTTTTTCAATTACCACATCAAAAATTGAAGGCAAATAAAAATTACTAAGTTATTTACATGTGTCTTCTCCACTCACTATGGCTAAACGACTTCTTGACCAGTATCTCCTAAATCCCTTGATGTGTTTTCTCCATTACACTCTGCGCGCACGCACATGCACACACAATTATACATCTCAAGAATATGCAGACACACATCAATGAATGTGGTGACATTTCATGAGATTACTGCGTTCACTGGGGCATGCAGTAGTGCAGTTGGTTGAGGCACTGCAGTACAAGTCGGAAGGTGGTGGGTTTGATGCCCGATGGTATCATCGGAATTTTTCATTGACATAATCCTTCCGGCCGCACTATGGCCCTGGGGTTGACTCAGCCTCTAACAGAAATGAGTACCAGGAATATTTCCTGGGGGTAAGGCGGCCGGTGCGTAGGGCTGACAACCTTACCGCCTTCATGTACCGACTGTCTTGACATCTGGGAGCCTCAACCTCCTGGAACCCTCAGGGCCTGTCCAGGCCTGTAATGGGATTGCTTGACCATTTCGCCATGTTCACTGCCTGCCTAATAACACTAATCAGTTATCTGCATACTCAGTACTATGCATGCCTTGATGTCTTTACAGATGGCCCTGTTGACTGAATGCCTTATTACATACTTCACAGCTAAATGGGCACTGACCTCAATGAATGCGGGTATGCTTTATCAGACTACTCTTGTCACTGAATGCCTTATTACACACATCACAAACATAAGGGCGCTCACCAGTATGTATGCGTTGATGTGTTATCAGATGGCTCTGACGACTGAATGCCCTACTGCACACTTCACAGGTATAAGGGCGCTCACCACTATGTACAAGTTTATGCTTTATCAGACTACTCTTGTCACTGAATGCCTTATTACACACATCACAAACATAAGGGCGCTCACCACTATGCATGCGTTGATGTCTTATCAGATGGCTCGGTTGACTGAATGCCTTACTACACACTTCACAAGTATAAGGGCGTTCAACACGATGTATGCGTTGATGTCTTTTCAGATGGGTCTGTTGACTAAATGCATTTTTACATACATCACAAGTATAAGGGCGCTCACCACTATGTATGCGTTGATGTGTTATGAGACTGCTCTGTTGACTGAACGCTTTATTACACACTTCACAAGTATAAGGACGCTCACCACTGTGGACGCGTTGATGTGTTAACAGACTCCTCTTGTGACTGAATGCCTTATTACAAACTTCACAGGAATATGGATGCTCACCACTATGTATATCACAAGAATATCTGCATTCAGCACTGTGTACATGAAGGTGTTCATTCAGAGTACCCTGGTCAAAACACAAAGGTTAAACATTAGGATATAATCTGATAGAAAGAACAATTATTTTTATAGCAATGTATACAGTAATTAAAAATCCACTGCATTTGAAGAACTGTGTTATTTACAAAAATGTATTAGATGACTAACAATTTTCTGTACTATCTCTTCTTCAAATAACACATCAGCTTTTATATTTAAGTCACACTTATTTCAGAGTGTTATATGAAATGTATTCTGGAACATTCCTTCAACAATTACATAGATTGTATTATAGTTATTTTTAGGATATCACAAAAATATCCAATTAGAAAAGATAAATGGAATATATGGTCCAACAGAATAGCATAAAACTAAAAACAGTGCTTTACAATTAATTCTGGAACAACATCAAATCTAGATGTTAGAGAACCCTTGAATTTATTTATCACACATTTAACTTCATTTTCTCAGTAAGGCCTGAGGTGAATCTTGATATTCTTCCACGTGGCCTTGATTGTATATGTGTGTGAGCATCTGTGCACCACAAAACCGACGGAGCGATTGACTGCTTGGTGTGTGAGTCTTTCACTGCAGAGACAAACGTTGTACACCCAGCATTCACTGACGATTGCTGTGTCAGGTACAATATACGCCTTAATGATGGTGAGCAATGTCTCAGCAGAGTGATCAGCAACAGGTGCAAGACAGGTGTCCCCCCGATTCCCGCTCAACAACAACAAAGACCAAAGCTGTTGCATGCCAACTCGCCACAATTACACTTTCACCTGCTGAAGCAGCTCTCATCTGTTTCCACAAATTTGCCCCACTCCCCCCAACCAATACATGCCTTAAGGGGCCCCACACACGTACAGTTTTACCTTCAGTTTTAACTGCGCAGGCCAAACTGTGCCAAGTTTGCGCAGTTTGGTCTGCAAGAGGTTTTACCACACGCGCAGATAAACCTGAAGAATATAGCTCAGTTCAGTTTGTAATGTAGATGGGTGCAAAAACATCTCCATGACGTTAGCTCTCAGTGAACTGTTGTGCTGTGCAGCTATTGCAGTAGTTTTAGACAGGAAATATAGACGAAATGCACAGAAAAGTAGGGAGTGGACCAAGAAGTGGTTGTCAAAACAACAGCATTTTTCTCACGTTAATCTCTTGAAAGTATTAAGATTTCATCCGAAGGACTGGCATAATTTTCTTAGGATGAGTGAATCTACTTACCTTACTTTATTGTCAATGGTTTCTCCACTGATTCAGAAAAAAAACACTGCAATGCGGCAAGCTGTAACACCTCACGAGAGACTTACAGCCACTTTAAGATTCTTGGCGACGGAGAAGTTACGAGGACCTCAAGTTTTCCACTATAATGTCTCCACAAGCACTGGGAAAAATTGTACCAGAAACCTGCCATGCGATTTACAAAGTGCTGAAGGAATATTATAAGGTAAGGGTATATAATGTTAAGAACATAATAATGTATTGTTCTGGGCAATCTAACACTGTTTTATTGAAATTTGCACAATCTAAAAATAGATATATGAAAATAATATAGGTCAATGTCACGAACAACACTGTCACTGAACAAAAATTTACTTGAATGCTGAAAAATATGTATGTAGTGCAGACTCTTGATCCACAGGTTCAGCAGTACATTGTAAATGTTGTGCTGACCCTAGAGTCACAGGTTCAGTAACATAATGTGAATGAACCACTGGAGAAGTGTATCTGTGAGGTTCATTGAGAATTAGTCTTGAATTTCTTGTTAAAGTACTTAGTTGTGCTTCATATAACACATCATTTATCAATTTTTCAGCTATTATTCTTTGCTCAGTGGTTAATATACTTAATTTTGAAGCCACATTTTTTCCGGTTATTTCAAACATATCTTCCTTTCCTAAATCTTGCAATCTGTCCTTGACGAGAGACAGTACAGCGTAGCTTTGAGACATTTTTCTTTTCCTTGGAAATGTTTTTGGTGTTGCTATATGATTATTCGTGACATCACTTGATGGACTTGATGGGGCCAGTGAATGGAAACTTGGGCTACGTACTTCTGCGTCCACGGCAAGATCTGAACCTTCTCCTGGACCATGTTCCTAAACATAATAAAACTCGAATAATAAGTTATAATAATCGAAACCAATGTTTGTCTGTACTAATATACGATACTTTTCATATTTTGCAATTTCCAACAAGTGAACGAGACTGGGAAAGAATTACCAAAGGCTTTGAGGTAAAATGCAACTTTCCAAATTGTCTTGGTGTTGTGGATGGCAAGCATGTTGGGATAGTTCCACCACCTGGAGCTGGTTCATACTTCTTTAACTATAAAGGTTACAATAATCAAGTACTCATAGGAATAGCAGATTCAAATTATGAATTCATTTACTTCAATTTTGGTACCAATTGTCATGTATCTGATGGGGATGTCTTACAGGATACAGATTTCTATGACAAGTTGCAGAATGAATGTTTGAAAATACCAGAATCATCTGATGTGAAGGAAAGGAAGCTGCCATATGTCTTTGTTGGCGACGAGGCATTCAGTTTAAGAAAGGACTTTCTGAGGCCTCACAATGTGAAGCAATTGACAAGAGAAAGAAAGATCTTCAATTACCGCCTCTCTCGTGCCCGAAGAATAATTGAAAATGTTTTCGGCATTTTGGTATGCAAGATTTGGTATATTTAAAACTCATATTAATATTCAACTGGACAACATTTAAGATGTAGTAATGGCTAGCTGTGCACTGCACAATTTCTTGCGAAGAATATCCCCTGATACGTATACACCATCCGAATGTTTTGACATTGAAGACCTAGAAAATGGTAGTTACAGCAGGTTTAAGAAGTCACCCATCAAGCATGGCAACACTGAAAAGGGGAAATAACAGGAACCATCAACTGACAGGAATAGAAGTAAGCAATCAGTTTGTGGAATACTTCAACAACGAAGGGAAAGTGCCGTGGCAAGACAACTGTATACAAAGAAGTCATTTTTCAGAAACCTTTACTCTTAATTTACTTGGTGCATACTGTATGCATAGTATATGAATAAGATGTAACAGTAAAGTGAACTAAAATTAAAAAAATAATAAATTTACCTCACTGTCGTCTTCCTCTTCTTGCACACTTGACGTTGAACTTTGTGGTGCTTCATGGTCACACAGAAAACGAAGTTGATTGTAATACCATAATCTTGGTGCATACATCTCTTCTGCACTGGCACCAGACACTTATGATTTTAAAACTTTTTTATGATCCTTCCTAAACGCGCTGCACAAATTGTTGATTTTTTTTTACAACTGTGTCTCGCGTAGCATCAGGTTCAACTTCTTGTAATTTTCCTATTAGTATTTGGTAACTGGAATCTTTCTTCGATCTGTTAAAATAATCTTTCGATTTTACTCTCCACAAACATTCTTCTTGTCGGAAGAGTTCAATAAAATCCAGATGATAATCCTTTGACCAAGCAGCCATGATACGTGATGTTCACAGCAGTAAACATATAAACAAACTGAACTTCAGCCTTGAGGAATCAACATACACTGCAGTCCAACGTGAACCGCGCAGTTAAATCTTCTGCCATTCCGAAAGTTACACAGTCCAAAAATTTTAACTGCACAAACCTACGGAATGTTCAACACACTCTTGATCTAACTGCGCAGTTATTAACTGTGCAGTTAAAACTGAAGGTAAAACTGTATATGTGTGGGGGCCCCTTAATGATGGCGAGCAATGTCTCGGCAGAGTGATCAGCAACAGGTGCAAGACAGGTGTCCGCGATTCCCGCTCAACACCAACAAAGACCCAAGTTGTTGTGCGCAACTTGCCGCAATTACACTTTGGCCTGCTGAAGCAGCCGTCATCTGTTTCCACAAATTTGCCCCCCCCCCCCCAA
>Ga0268261_10004152_pt1 | contig 10800 bp, 10 predicted proteins | sample TergutNc150P1_FD_190353 | JGI IMG/M metagenome (GOLD analysis project Ga0268261, IMG submission 190353) | Nasutitermes corniger P1 segment gut microbial community from laboratory colony in Florida, USA - Nc150 P1 (SPAdes) (version 2) | ecosystem: Host-associated > Arthropoda: Insects >...
AAAAAAAAAAAAAAAATACAAACGAAATTCATACTAGGAGCCGTTTACATCCATCGCAACGTGCCCCAAGAAGCAATCGAGTATTTCATGTTTCAAATGCTCGGCGCTTACTCTGAAGCCATTAGACTGATCTTTCCGAACATGAACCCCGGCACCGAGACTCCGATTCTATTGTGCGGAGACTTCAACATGGACATTATGCAAAACAAATCATTTGTGTACTTTATAAAATCCAAATTTAAGTTGGACTGCATTAGTTCCGCGTCTACAACTCTGGGCAATACGTCCATAGATCTAACATTCACTAGAAACGTTTCCGTACAGACTTTACCATATGTATCGCATTTCTCGTGTCATAGACCTGTACTCAATAGATTGATGTTAAGTAGCGAACAATAAATGTGTTCATAAATAAAGTGTGTTAATAAATAAATAAATGTGTTTATAAATGGGTTCAATTCATTTCTTTCGGCTCTTAAAGACGTATTCACGTAAAAACTAGCGGCCGTGGCCCGACACATCCCACCAATTTTTTCGTGAAGATCAGTGCAGGGGAAGCCATACTTTACATGAAGGCGTAAGGGAATTTCTCTCAATAGTTTACATGTTTTGACTAATGTTATTAAAATTAGGCATAAGAAGTGTATGATTGATGCAGTTCGGGTGTTCTGAACTTTGCGAAGGTCGGTGGTCTGAGAGCCATAGTATATTTAGGGCGTCAATTAATTTTTGCCCTGATTTTATACAGTTAATCTCCAAGCTGGGAAAAACTTGGTGTAGCATATACACTTATAATACAACAGAACGATCGTTAACATGAAGATAACTGACTCTCTAAAAGTCACACATTGCAAAAAGGAGTGAATGTATTATTATCCGTCCTATCTGTATTTAATGCGACGGAATATAGTTGGTGATAGGTGACATGAAAATTTTGCGAACGTGTCCAAAAATGCACAGATACTGGTAATGCTGGAACCGCACTTGTACCCAATAATTTGGATAGCGGTAGAGGTACATAGATATTTATTCAGATTTTGAAAATGTGATTTCATAGTGTATGAGAGGGCTTTTTGTAAGCTATCACACATTCAGAGCTTTCCAGAAATGCATATTCGTTACGAAGTTAGGAAAGAACCCTTATGCAGAGACTACAACCTTCAGTCTGTCCTTCCTTCTCTTTGTATCCAGTTATTAGCGACTGGAGTTTTGTTTGGATCCAAAAACACAAAGATCAAGCTACCGCCACCACCACCATCATAATCCTTTATTCTGTCTTGCGACAGACCCATATTCTCTTCAAAAGCGGGTTTTCCAGAAATATAATTCTGCCTTTTTATTCATTATTTATTTATTATTATAATTTTTTGTATGGATGCGAGGCTTGGTCTCTCACACTGAGGGAGGAACATACGAACTCCTAGACTGAGAATGTTCTAGAATAAGGTGCTGAGGAAGATCAGGTTTACTAGTTGCTTCTCGTGGCCACTTTTCAGATAACCTCTGTGTATCAGTTGCGTCCCGGACTGCTTAGGGTCAGAGTATTAGTTGCGTTCCGCGGTCACTTTTCAGGTATAACAGTTGTGTACCAGAATGTCGAGGGCCAGAGTATTAGTTGCGTCCCGCGGTCAGTTTGCAGCTATAACAGTTGTGTATCAGTTGTGTCCCACGCTGCTGGAGTGAAGATGGAGCCAGTGAAATTTGCTGAAGTGATACCTAGTGAAAAAGGGAAAGATCTCCTTGTCATTAAGGGTTTCAAGTTCCACTTCCATAAAATTCTTGCTGACAATATGGAACGATGGTGTTGTACTAACAAAAAATGTAAATGCTATACGTATAAAGTGCAATGACAGTCGAGAGATTTTCGGGGGGAATGTGATGCATAACCATGATGCAGACAATGAAGACTGCTTAAACCGACAGTTATTAAATAATTCTGTCAAAGGAAAGCAATGGAGGACTTGTGTGAAAGACCGCGCACACTGATTCACGAAGAACTACTAGGCCAAGACTTGGACGCTGTCACTTACAAAGACATTAGAAACATTAGCAGAAACATGCATAAAGCACTTTTCTCCCAACTGTTCCCCTCCCAACAGATACTGAAGGAACTCATGAAACGTTAAGTGTTGTGCATGTGTTAGCCAATTTCGAAAGAACAATTCTTTGCTTGGGATGGAAAAACATGCATCATTTCATGTATTAGTTTTAACCATCACATATTTGAGACCATGTGGTAACATGTCGAATCAGCACATGTCTGACGATCTGTCACACCTCCAATGTTGTTCCACAGCGGCGCTACAACCAAGGTTATTTGGGTTATACACTCGAAGAATGCATGTCTCAGCATTTTCTCCTATATATATTCTGGGAGTAATTACTCGAAATTCATTCCGGCCTGAACCATCCTTCCAGCCTAAGACCATCAGTATAGGCTACATCGTGACTCAGGCTTTGGTGCCATTTTCCGTTACTTGGTTCACCGTAAATCCGACGGCAGCGCTCCACGAAGTTAAGCCAGCAGACAGCACGACGATGAACGTACTCTTCATTGGTCTTGCTCTGTTCGGAGGTAAGTCAGGCTGAGACATCTGCCAGGTCCACGAGTTTAACTTACACGACTAAATTACTTTTCTAAATTCAACCCTCCCCTTATCGCGAGACTATACAGAGGTGTGACAGCTGTCTTATTAGTTCTAATTTGTTAGTGTTGTATATATTCATATCTAGTCACCTTATATAGATTATATCTTTACTACTACGATCTGTCGTTGTGTTTGCACTACCCTTCCTACGTTCCCCGGTTCGATTCTCGCCAGGTTGGCTTGGTTGGTGGCAGCAACGTACTACCATTCCTTTGACCCGTAGGGTTAACCCCAGTGCCTGTGTCAGGATAGGCGGCGAGCTTTCCTACTTCTACCCAGGCATTACAATTGGTGGCATCGGTGGGTCCACAACTCCCGGGTCACTACACTTGTTAATGACGCGGAAAAAATATTGTAATGTACATGGGTGGTCTGAAAAGTCCTCTGCCTCGACCATAGATGGCTACAATATCGGCAAAATTTTTTTCCTAGGTTGGTGTACCTGTCATAAGCATCCATGTGAAATTGCAAGTCATTCTATCAAGTAGTTTGTTTTATACAGTTGTCTGAAGCAGGAGTGTTGTCTGTATCCCTTAAAATGGATAATTTGAGTATCGTGCGCATATAAAATTATTTGTAAAAGAAGGTTTAACGCCAAATGAAATTCATTCGAAGACTCTTCTCCTTCGTTTTCAACAATTAAGAAATGGGCTGCAGGGGTTTCAACGTGGCCGTACCAGCCTTGAAGATGATCCACGTGAAGGACGTCCAAAAAGTGCAACAACACCAGAAATCATTGAACAAGTGCACGATATGTTATTGGATCACCGGCGGATGAAAGTGCGTGAAATTACTGAGACTATAGGCATTTCAAAAGAATGTGTAAAATATATTTTGCATGAAGAATTGGATATGAAAAAGTTTTGCGCAAGATGGGTGCCGCGCTTGCTCACAACAGATCAAAAACGCACTCGCACGAAAATCTCTGAACTGTGCTTGTAGGGTTTTAACAAAAAATAAAACTGATTTTGTGCGTCGATTTATTACTCGTACTATGGATGAGACTTGGATTCACCGTTACACACCAGAATCCAAACAGCAGTCAAAAGAGTGGACAGAAGCCGGTTGTTCAGTGCCAAAGAAGACAAGGTCGGTTCCCTCAGCAGGAAAGGTCATGGCCTCGGTGTTTTGGGATGCTGACGGCATTTTGTTTCTTGATTATATTGAAAAGGGTAAAACAATAACCGGGGAATATATTCCAATCTTTGAACCAGACTAGACGAAAAAATTCGTGAGAAAAGGCCCAGTTTGCAAAAGGAAAAAAATCGTCTTTCATCAGGACAATGCACCCGCCCACAAAAGTGTTTTGGCAATGGGAAAATTAAGGGACCTGCACTATGAATTGTTGGAACATCCACCCTATTCCCCAGATTTGGCTCCTTCTGATTTCTGTCTCTTCCCAAAACTCAAACTTTTCCTCGCTGGTCAGCGATTTTCTTCGAATCAAGAGGCGATTGCAGTTGTAGAGGGGTATTTTGCAGATGTTACGAAGAACTACTACAGGGATGGGATAATGGCGCTGGAAAATCGCTGGAATAAATGTATTAGTCTTAAGGGAGATTATGTTGAAAAATAAAAATAATAATTTTGAAATTATAAATTCGTTTTTTCATTGTTAGGCCGAGAACTTTTCTGACCACCCTCGTATTCTTAAAAGATAACTTACAGTTTCTTAGCTCCATTTATGTGCTTTACGTTGGTTGGACATTCAAATCAGCACCGCATTTTTTCCACCAACTATTTACAATTCATGAACTCAGCAACGGTCACCATGTGCCACTTGCATATATATTACTGGCCAATAAACATCAAAAGTCCTATGAGGATGTATTCATACAGTATCAGAAGCAGCAAAACTTGATGTGAATGTTTTTCCAACAATTGTTTGTGATGACTTTGAAAACGCAATTCAAAACGCAGTGATAACAGTGTTGCCAGGCTGTGAAGTTAAAGCATGTCGTTTCCATTTAGGACAGAGCTGGTGGTGGAAAATACAATCTTTGGGACTTAGCAAGCAGTATGGAAAGAAAGGCTCTGAGGTAAGTCATTTCTTGCAGAACATATTCGTACTGTCGATTTTACCACCGGCGGAAGTCAACGACAGATTTGCGTTGAACTGTATATCCAGTCTTCCGAACGGCAAGCGAGGGGAACAGTTTTGTGACTACCTGCTAGAAAATTATATTGATGCAGACTCCGCTTTTCCTACGCCTGTTTGGTCCGAATGTTCTGCATCATCATTGAGGACCATAAAGGCACGCGAGTCATTCCATGCCCAATTCAATTGACTATTTTCAATGCGCATCCTAACATTTTTGTTCTTGTATCTGCACTGCAAAAAATACAGAATGAGACCTACATCAAAATGAGAACCGTCACTACACGAAGACTTAAATAATCAGCTACAGTCAAGAAAGAGGACTTAATTTTCTCAAATCTTGGACAGTATAGGTCTAACCTGATTTCGAGAATCGAATTTGTTTCATCATTGTCGTATAAATTTCTACACAACACAAGCCTGTAGTTCCTTATAGCTTGCATTTACCATGCCATTACCACTTCAGTTACTGTGCATGTTATTGCACAAAAGATGACAGATACTACACATGTCAAAACACAGTGAGCTTAGAGATTTGAGGTCGGAAGATATACATTTTAAAAATAAATATAAATTCATGATACTTAAAAGTACGGTGATGCCACAAATAAAGGAAGCATTTGTTGGATACCAACGTAAATACAAAATCTACATTACAATGTCCATTTGGGTTCTGTTCTGATATCTGATTTATAGACACAATATTTTTAAGAAACCTGCATGTTTTATTTGCACTTGATTTATAAATTTCAGATTTAAAGTTTTTGTTCTTGCTGCTCTCATTATTGGTGACAAATTGTTATCTGTTTATCCCGATATTTCGAAGACCTTTCCGTTTCATAAATGAACACAACTGTTTATAAAAATATGTGCTACAAACTATCAAACATATTTGGAGAAACAATTGAATAATTTCTGGACTTGAAACAACAGTGTGTTAATGAAATATCACATAAGCGATTCTGCAGAATGGTTGAGAATTATATGAGCACAGTTCGGAAATCAATGCTTTGGTACTCCGAGACTTACTGCTTTAAAACTCTTTCCGGAGAAAGTGTTTTCATCAGACCATAACAATAACTTGAAATGGGCGATATTAAGAACATAATGTGCCTGTCATCTTCCCGGAAAAGTATCTTTTAATAGAGCTTAAACATTATACAGTAACATGATATAAAAAGTGTGCATTGTCGATATCATTCAACAATTTTGAATGTGTGCACATAATTGTGTATAAAGTAACGTACAATAAAAATGAGTAAGAACCTGCAAATTGTTGGACTTTTGTTTACCTGTATCTTTCGATGCAACTCATACGCGTGCGGTTGACGACTCGGGACACCACTAATAAGCGTGAAGCAAACACCTTGGGACGCATAGATGCAGTTCCTTACTAATCGCGGGATGCAACTCTTCATGCTTCGGGTTGACAACCCGGGACGCAACTGATACACGTGAAGCAGACAACTTGGGACGCAACTGATACAATTTCTTAACCGCGGGACGCAACTCGTACTTTCCCCGAGGAAGATATTTGGCCCTAAGAGGTAACTGGGGAGTGGATAAGTTTACATAACGAGGAGCTTCGTGATTTCTACTCATAACTAAATATTATTCGGGTGATCAAGCCAAGAAGAACGGGATGGTCGGGGCATGTGTTACGTGTGGGGTACAGAAGAGATGCATTCAGGGTTTTGGTGGGAAAACGTGAGGGAAGGGCACAACTTGGAAGACCTAGGCATAGATGGTAGGATAATAATAAAATGGATCAACAGGTGGTATGGTGGGTATTGGATAGACTGATGTGATTCTGGATACGGACAATTGGCGGGCTTTTGTGAACGCGATAATGAATTCTCGGGTCCCTTAAAATGCGGCGATGTCTTGTCTAACTGAGAATTGTTAGCTTCTCTAGAAAGACTCTGCTCCATGTAGTTTCTTAGTTCTTTAGTTAGTCAGTCAGTTATTGTTTGATTTTGATAAAGTTCTGTGTTAGAGTTGTTTCCATACTATTAAGGAAGCGTGAGTTTGAAAGTTTCGCACTCATATTGTATCAAAGGGCTTAAATTGACTTCTATGCCTACCTTCCATACTTGGGGACCGATTTCGATTATTTTCGCTATAAATAACCTCCTCTGAATGCCGTTAAGAAACTGGAGTTTTCTTAAAGTCCGTGAAGTGAAGGGCATACTTTACTTTTACATGGTTAAAAGCATTTATACTCCCAGTTTCTACATTTCTCAACTAGAGGTTTCCATTCTGTTGGGGAATTTTTAATTTCCAGAAAATTCTTGATGTAGGAGACATACGTGGTAATTTTCTTTGTGCTGAAAATGAACTTCTTGCCACAATTTCCACACTTCGTGACCGATTTTGATGAAATTCGATATTAAGAGCCGTTGCTTAATTGAACAGAAGAAATACGAGTTTCCTGAAGATAAGTACTATGGAGAAAGTATTCTAATTATGAACGTAGTTGAGTTGCTGCCCGTATTCTTCACATTTCTGTACTAGTTTTGGTGAACTTCTGCACAATATATTCAGTTATATTTCAAACAAATGATTTTATGCTATGTTGTACTTTAAATATATAAATTTGTTAGATTTAACAATTTTCTTAAAAATTGTGCAGCCCGAAGATACTTGAAAACGTTTCAGAATATACTGCCATATATGATGATAATGTATTCGTATTCGCGCCACGTGTGTTGTAATGTCATATTGTGTTTGCACACATGGTGGCACTTCCTGTACAGGGCACGTGATCAAGCAGCCTTAAGTATTCGCGTTACGCTTCTCGTTTGTTTTAAAGCAGACATGGTGAACGTTTGAATATACGAGATGAAATGATTTTGTATCGTGGGCTTGTGACACGTTTACAAAATTCTGCATAAATGAGGATCTGTGTCATCTAAGCTGTAATGCTGTGTCGATTTGTTAGTAGTTACCGACGTTTCGGAGGAGCTTGCTGCTATCATTTGCAGAGTCTAAGGCAGTCTCTTTTAGGAATTACTAGTTTCTGAAAATTTAGCCGGATTTTTCTCCGAAACGTCGGCTGTTATTCATCAGACGACACACTGTCTTCCCAGAAGAGTTGAATCTTCAACACCGCTGTGACGACAATAAATCGTAGGCTACAATTATGCAGTAGATTTTTAGGCTATAAATAATATTTAAGATTACTGGATTTCATCTTCTGTTATTTGTCACAGAACACAATGGCTGAGAAACTGGATCAGTTTTCCACCATTCCCAGTTGAAAAGTTCGGGTAGCACTTAACCAGGCGGGCACAAAGAAACAGCTGGTCTCAATTTTCAGACCACCTGCGTCAGGCAACTTCAGGCCCTAGACAGTACAGACAAATATTCGTTCTATGTGTTATATACCATCGTCATGAATGTTTAGACATTAACTGTAAATGACAGGTACGTACTTCAGCATTATTAAATGAAGTGGTAGACCAGGGTCCCACAAATTTTCCGAAAATGCAAGCGCAACCTTCAAATTCTATGAAATGAACCAGGTTCCACACTGAAGACCCACAATTCTGCGGTGACCTCTCAACCTTAGTGCTTCCGGTCCATTTTACTCTGTACGTATACAAATATACGTATACTCATATAAAAAAATTGTCTCCAAGGCGACCGGTTGCCTGGGATTTGTGCATCGCTGCAGTACAGTATAATGCACTTTTTGTTGAAGATATTCTTCAGTTAATATATCCTAATTGTTTGGCCAAACAATGACACAAACTCATGAATTTATTCAATGGTTTTCTCAACACAGCCTTAATTGATTATTGATTATGATTTTTTCTGTGCAATTGAAACAGATCCCGCCCCGAAGTATGCAACATAAATTAGCCGGAAACCGCCTCTATTATTAGTGTATGTGGAAACTTGAAGAGAGCACATGCTGACACATAGACTGTTTAGCCCATATGTTATTTAATTGTTTTTCTGACTGCAGAATTTTTATCAAAGATCGTAGTTCGAGTGTGAAAGAGTGTGAGATTTGGAGCATTGGAAATTTTTATGAACTTCCATTTACTTCATACGATGTTGGGGTATGGGGAATGAAACTGATCGTATTTGTTAGAAAAAATATTTTACCTTCTTGGAATATCGAATATCTGACTTTCTTATCTTCTCTTGTTTGATAACAGAGCTACCTAATACTTGTAACATATTTCAATCCACAAAGCTCACAGCTGCGAATAAGGTAGAGTTCTTCCCGTAACATGCAGTGAAGACGTAAAACTACGCATTAACAACCTCGACCCTAGAAGGGGGTGGATGGCCAACGCCACCCCCTAGCCGGTTTACCCTCAGGAAAGACCCGGTACCTATTTTACAAAAGGCTTGGTGGACCTTGGGTCGATCCAAATATCTCGCTTTCACCGGGGTTCGAGCCACGGACCGTCCAGCTCGTAGCCTAGATGCTATACCGACTGCGCTATTACTGCCGCCCACAGCTATTAATCCCAGAATAAAAGTGGCTAGCCATCATAACTGATTGATTTTCCTTGCTTTTACTATGATATTAATAAATAAAATATTATGACAAAATTGAGATCGCAGTTTCTAATAACATTTCATACATTGTTGCGCATTTATTCTTTACTCGTATATAATTTCGTACAGCATGAGGGCGGCTAACACGGGCCGAAACACGTCGCTGTAATTACGTTTTTAATAAACAAATGTTGTGTTGGACGTATATTCATTGGTCTCGTTGATCCTGTTTTAACTGCAGAATTCACGAGGCGTTTAATATTTTACAAGAATAATTATGAACGGAGAATAAATAAGAATATAGAAAGCAAAGATTTTGGAGGAATTGAACGTACTATTCTGAAAGAGAAAGTAACGATAAAAGTGAAATATATGGATAAGGATATTCTGCTGTCGGGCAAAAATTGTAAGCCAAGACATACAAAATACCACTGCATCGTGACCCAGTGTGATCTGTTCATGTATTTTGCCTCACCTGCCTTTTATTTTAGATAGGAATGTCTGTGGTTGTTGTAAAACTCCCAAGTGTCTATTGTAAAGTTAAGCGTGGTTTTTGATTAGTTTCCGGCACGCAGCCGACATTTTGAACAAATTCCAACAGGATCTGTCACACATCCTTAAGCCTGCTGACTTCCATGCAGTGCAGGTATTCGACACAACACTGTAGTGGCTATTGATAGTCTGCTAAACATTTAGAACACAGTACAGTCTTTACGAACTCTTACTTCCAATAGCCTACACGCAAGAATAAAAACCTATCGTATCATGTTCTCTGTGTTAGGCTGCAAAGGAAATACGTTTCTCTCTTGAAGGTGGTAGTGACGGCAATTTATATACACTTTTATAATTATGTATTATATTGTACGTTTGAGCTCGCAACGCAGTTTCTCCTGGGCATTCTAAATGCTAATGCTGATAATAATAATAATAATAAGAATAATAATAATAGCGAAATATAAAAGAAGAGTTATGAAGGATATGGAAAATCAGCGCGGTTTATATAGTACCATTACTACTATCCACAACGGGTATTATCCCAAACAAAATATAGGACAGTGAAACTGCTCAGTCTTCGTCCTGGTATACATACTCTCATTCACAACGCGGTAATACGCAACACATACCGTGAAGTTCCAAAAAAATTAGCAGAATAATGAATAAGATGTGCTTGCTCAGTGACCCGTACTCTTTGAAAACCAACTAAACCGATATGAAAAATAAATAATAATAATAATAATAATAATAATAATAATAATAATAATAATAATAATAATATGTATGTATGACCCTAATGTGAAGGTGAATTCCACAGCGCACAGTTGTAACCTGTATATAAATTTTGTTGCTATGTACGTATACTTTGGTTTGAAACATTAGTCCTACTGCAATTAATATCATTATTCCGTTTCGTAATACAGTAAAACCTGTCTTAAACGGAATCTCAAGGGACCAGAACATTTTTCCGCTAAAGCCAGGTTTCCGTTTAATCAAGGTACACTACATACAGTATAAAAAATTAAACCAGGACATGCAAACATT